>Ga0315336_1000735_pt1 | contig 79912 bp, 66 predicted proteins | sample ASW5metaG_FD_204512 | JGI IMG/M metagenome (GOLD analysis project Ga0315336, IMG submission 204512) | Ammonia-oxidizing marine archaeal communities from Monterey Bay, California, United States - ASW #5 | ecosystem: Environmental > Aquatic > Marine > Intertidal zone | place: USA: California... | reverse complement strand
CCAGGCCTCGCGAGCCCCCGGGGGAAGTTCCTCGACCACCTCCCGGCCCGCGACCACGGCCACGGTCGGCCCATCGTCCCAGTGCGCACCGCCATCGATCCACGCGCGTACTGCGGCGACCTCCGCTGTGCTTAGCGACGGACCATCCCTCGGCATCAGGGGTTCCTCGAGCCCAGCGATCACGCGGTAGAGCAGACTCTGGTCGGCGCGTCCGGGCACGATCGCGGGGCCGGCTAGGCCTCCCGTAAGCGCCAGATCTCGGGTACGCAGGTCGAGACCGGACCGCTGGAACTCCTCACCATGACAATCCCAGCAACTCCGCTCCATGATCGGGCGGATGTCACTGGTGAAGGTGGCGGGGTTCTGGGCTTCGGCCCGGGTGGCTGTCACGACGGTGACCGCCAGGAACACGGCTGGAATCAGACCGACGGACGTCTGCAGTGCGCGCATTGCCACCTCGCCTTGATCTCCCTCTCACGAAACGGCCGATCAGGAGTTGTTCGGGTGAGAATAGGCGGCTGCGTGCTCGTCACGCAAGGAACGGACGAACCTCCCGCGAGCGAGACCGACTGCCTCGGACTACGCCACTCCGAACGCGGGCCACCACCGGACGAGAGCGTATCCCAACACCACCAGGGTCACGATTACCAGAACCGAAGCGACGAGCCCTTTCACGGCCATCGTCTGCAGGTTCACGCCATATCCCGCCGCTACTGCGGGTCCGCCGGCGGACGAGGGAAGGATAAAGCCACAGTTACCGATTACCGTGACGATATAGACGAACGGGATCGGATTCAGATCGAGCGACTGGAACGTGCTGATGGTGATGGGGACGACGATGGCGATCGCTGCCGTGTTGCTGGTGACTTGTGTGAGCACCATCGTCAGAATTGAGAAGATGAGCACGGCCGTGAAGCCGCCCGAGCCGGCGTACGGCACCAGCGCGTTCGCGAAGGCCTCCGCTGCACCCGAACCACTCAGGATTCGACCCAGGGCGATGCCTCCAGCGAAGAGATAGAACAGGCCCCAGTACATGTGCGCCTGCGCAAAGTCCCACGTGATGAGCGGCCCATTGCGCGTACGAATCGTGAAGCTCGCCACGGCCATGGCAACAAATGCGAACGCGGGCGTGAGGTTGGGAACCAGCTCCGCATACAGGGGCCGTCCGAACGCGAGCGCCGCCGCCACCGCGAAGAGGGCGAGACCCCACTTCTCCTCCGTCTTCATGGGGCCCAGCGCCCCGAGCTCGTCCCGGATGTAGTCCTCAGAGCCGGGTAGAGTGGCGACCTCCGGCCGCATCGCGAACCGCATGAAGAGGAACATCACGAGCACGATCACCGCGGTGATCGGCACAAGTCGCATGACCCAGGTCATGAAAAGGAACTCCTGACCGGTGACCAACTCCTCGATGAAGCCGACGGTCAAGAGATTCGGGGCGCCACCAAGTGGCGTCGCCGCCCCGCCCGCGCTCGTTCCCCAGGCCACGGCGATTACCAGTGCCGTGCCGACGCGGCTGTTCCAGAGGTCCTCGATGCCGATGGAGCGTAACATCGCGACGACAATCGGAATCATCGTAGCAGCCACGATCGTGTTCGGTAGAACGGTCGAGAGGGCGGCGCTGGCCAGGAACCAGACCAGAATCTGCCTCGACGTGTCGGTCCCCACTCCCAGCAGCGAAGCGAGGCCGATTCTCCGGTCGAGTCCCCACCGGGTCCAGACGCTCGTCAGAATGTTCGCGCCCAACAGGAGAAGGATCGTGTCCTGAGCGTACGAGGTCGCGACCTGGTCCATGGGCGCGAGCCCGAACACGGCGGCGATGGGGAGTGGGAGTAGTCCCGTGACCGCCAGGTGCACAGGCCGGGTGATCCACCACCAGGCCATCCAGATCAGCAGGCCCATGGCGCCACGAGTCTCGAACGGAAGTCCGCCTAGGGGCGCGAGCAGCAGCACCGCAAAAATGACCGGGCCCGCCACAAGATGACGAAGCTTGGCAATGGCCACTTCTCCCACAACACCTCCAACCTCAGGCCTCGAAGTCCTACCGGTACATGGCTACCGCCCCAGCGCGCTGAAGTGCCCTTCTATCCCTGCGGTCCCGGACGACTACATCCCAAGCTTGCGGCGGAAGGCATGGTAGCGGACGTTCAGATGCTATGGCGAGACTACGAATTCTCTGGGTTGGCGCGCTCACGATCGCGGCCGGGAACCTCAGCGCGCCGGGCGCAGCTTACTCGGCGGCCTATGCGCAACAGGACGTGTGGCGGTTGGACGTCTCAGGACCCCTCACGTACTTCATCGCGGAGGGCTCGCCAGAATCGGGGTTCAAAGCGGAAGACCGCACCCTCGCTGAGTGGGCGCTCAAGGCCTGGGCCAGGCAGGCCAATCCCCCCGTGGAGATGGTGCCGGCCCCGGAGGCGTCCGCGACCATTCGCGTCTACTGGATGCCCGGCGGCGCGGGTCTATACGGTGAGATGCGGGGACGGGTAGTGGAGGGGCGCCGCGCCGCCGACGTCTTCGTACACCCGGATACCGACGGCCTCGGGCCGGACATCGGCCGCAGAGCGAGGCTGGATCCGCTCTTCAGGGATTCGGTCGTCTATCTGACCTGCGTTCACGAGCTAGGCCACGCGTTCGGGCTCTCCCATACCAGTGCCTTCACGGACATCATGTACTCGTTTCAGTATGGGGGTGACTTCGTCGCCTACTTCATGCGCTTTCGTGAACAACTCGAGGTCTGGGATGACATCGAGCATGCCTCGCCGTTCTCCACCGCGGACGGCGGCACATTCGGGTCTTTGTACCGCTAGACAGTCCGCAACGCCTTTGGAAGGCATCGAGACCGGTCACCTCGGTTCCTGGGCTTCCAGCCCCTCATGGTAACGCGCGCCGCTCAAGACGTTCGCGAGCGAGTAGTTACCCTCCTGGCAGGCGTACTCGAAGATCTGCTGGTCATACTTCCTCCAAGGAACCTGCCGGCCCCAGACCTTGGTGTAGGTCCGCGGGTCGTGGATCTCGAACTCGTACAGGATGTTGCCCTCATCGGTCCGGGTGAAGCGTTCGATCGCCCTCAGAGGCAGATTGAGACGCTTCTATGCGTCGGACAGGCGCGGTGGGGCCAAGTTGACAATGCCCCCCACGCTTCGGAGGTTGCCAAGCGGGTAAGTCGAGAGTCCGAATTCGTCATCCCCAGCTCTTCTCAAGGAGGAAGCATGACAAGGCGATCCCGGATCGGTTGTGGCGTCCCGGCTCTGGCGGCCATCCTAGCTCTAACCCCTCTCCTAGGCGGCGCGTCAGCAAGTTCCGCCCAACTGACGGGCCTCGAGAACGGCGAGTGGCATTACCTCGGCGGCGACGCCGGGCACACCCGGTCCGCTCCCCAACTGAACCAGATCAACGCGTCCAACTTCTCCGATCTGCAAGTCGCCTGGATCTTCCGTGGGGACAACTTCGGGCCGGGCGTCGAGTACACGGTCCGGTCCACGCCGGTCTTCGTGGACGGCATGTTGTACACGGTCATGGGTCAGCGCCGGCAGGTGGTGGCGATCGATGCCGCCACGGGGGAAATTCGATGGGTGTTCCGGGAGCCCGAAACGATGAGGTATCTGCGCTCGCCGAGGACGGACTTCGGAAAGGGCGTCGCTTACGCGGAGATAGACGGACGGGGCGTGATCTACATCACGTCGCCCTCCTACTTCCTGTGGGCTCTGGACGCCAAGACGGGGCTGCCCCTAGAGGACTGGGGCACGCCGATATCCATCGAAGATTTCTCCCAGACGGGGGGCGTGGATCTGATACCGGACCTCGTGGCCGATTGGGAGCCCTGGCAGAACCGGACGACCGGGCCGTACGACCCAGACCATGGGATCCCAAGGCAACTGGGCATGGTCACCAGCTCGTCGCCGCCGATCGTGGTGAACGGCGTGGTGGTGGTGCTCGTCGGACACGAGCCCAGCTACGACCAGACCCGGATCGAGAACGTCCCCGGCGACATCATGGGCTACGACGCCAGGACGGGAGAGCACCTGTGGAAGTTCCACGTGATCCCGCGTCCCGGCGAGGTGGGCCACGAGACGTGGGAGAACGACGCGTGGCAATGGTCGGGGGACATGTCGTCGTGGGCTCCCGCATCCGCAGACCCCGGGCTGGGGCTCGTCTACATCGTGACGAACGCCTCGACGGTGCAATCGTACACGGGCCATCGCCCGGGGCATAACCTCTTCGGCGGCAGCGTGATCGCGTTGGACGTCCAGACGGGTGAACGGAGATGGCACTTCCAGGTCCACCATAGCGACCAGTGGAACTACGACATTCCGACCGCACCCATTCTGATGGATCTCACGGTGGACGGACGACCGATCCCCGCGTTGATCCAGAACACGAAGCAGGGCCTGGTCTTCGCGTTCAACCGGGAGACCGGTGAGCCGATCTGGCCCATTGAGGAGCGCCCGGTTATCCGGACAGAGGTCCCCGGCAACTATACGGCGCCGACGCAACCTTATCCGACCCGTCCGGAACCGTTGGACCGCATCGTAACCGACGGGATCACCGACGAATTCGTGATCGACTACACGCCCGAGTTGAGGCAGCGGGCCACGGAGATCTTGCGTGAATTCCGGGTCGGGGGCCTCTACGTACCGCCACTCCCCTACCCCCACAATGACGACTACACCAACAATGTCGGCTGCATGGGCGGGCTGAACACCTACCATCCGCCCATCGCGGATCCCAGCACGGGAATCATGTACGCGTCGCACAACCGGGGCTGCAGCGCCCCCGCGTTCATGGTGCCTACCAACGGGGAGGACGAGGAGCGGGGATTGCCCCAACAGAGTGCGGAGGCCTGGAGGGGACGGGAGCGGCATACGCCCACGACTGGAACGACCGTAGCAGCGTGGGCACCGGGCGGCCCTCGAGCGCCACTGCCGCTCATCGACGGCCTGCCTGTCTACAAGCCTCTGTATCAAGGCCTCGCCGCCTACGACATGAACACAGGCGACAAGCTCTGGGACATCCCGATCGGCGAGACCCCCGAGCGTATCAGGAACCACCCACTTCTGGCGGGAGCGGAGACTCCCAGTGCGGGAGGGACCGGCTTCTCCATCCAGATGGTCGTGGGCGACCTCCTGTTGCAAACCACGGAGGACTTACGGGGCAACACCGAGGTGAACGAGAACGGCATGCCCCTCCTGCACGCACGCGACAAGCGGACGGGTGAAATCCTGGCGAGCGTCGAGCTTCCGAGACCCGGCCAGTACGGAATGATGACCTACATGCACGAAGGGAAACAGTACATCGTGGTGCAGTCGGGCAGCGCGAAACGCGACCAGCCGGGCGCGCTGGTGGCGCTGACGCTTCCGTAGCCTCGACGGAATGATCGGGCAGGCTCGTCTGACCCCCGGCCTTGGCGTCTTCGCAGAAGGCGTGGTGACCGCCGCCTCGATCCTGCTAGTGGCGCTCACCGCCCCCGCCACCGCCTCCGCCCAGATCTGGAATTCACAGGAGGGTCGTTACGGCTCTCCCATGCGAGAAGGCCTGCCTGAGTCCACGGGTGGCTTCATGTTTTGCCGACTCTGGTACGACGCGTCCCGGACCATGCGCTCGGGCCTCGGATGGAGCACCGACTATCCGGCCGCGGACAGCAATTTCATGACGCGCCTGGAGGAACTGACTCCCACCTACATCGAGCGTTGGGAGAACGGGGACCAGGGGATCGCGGCGCTGCGGGCCACTGATCCTGACATCTTCAGGTGTCCGTTCCTCTTCATGACGGATCCCGGATCAGTCACGTTCTCGCAGGCGGAAATTGAGGGTCTCCGGCGCTACCTCCTCCAGGGGGGCTTCCTTTGGGCCGACGACCTGTGGGGCAACCGGGCCTGGGACTATTTCGAGAACGAAATCCACCGGATCTTCCCCGAGTCGTCGATCGAAGAGGTCACCCCCGAGCATCCTCTCTTTTCCGCCCTATATGTGGTGAACGAAGTCCCCCAGATCCCCTCGTACCAGTCTTGGTCGCGCTCAGGCGGCCAGACCTCGGAGTTTGGAGCGGAGACGGCCGTCCCCCACCTTCGGGGCATTTTCGATGATGACGGGCGCCCCCTCGTCCTCATCAGCTTCAATACCGACATCGCGGACGGCTGGGAGCGCGAGGGCGACGTGCCTTTCTTCTTCTACACGTTCTCGCCACAAGCCTACGGGCTCGGGATCAACATCATGCTGTGGGCGATGAGCCACTGAACATGGACTCTTCCCAGAACTCAAAGTAGGTCCAAGCACTCCTCAAGGCGCGATTCAGCTGTGAGGCGAGCAACCTCGTCAGTGAACCGATATAGTCTGTCAGCTAACCCCTCGGAATGCTCACCAGGTTGTCGCACACGATCCACGAATCGTGCTTGAGACCTTGGTCAGGCCCAATCGGAACGCGGGTGGAGAGGCCCTCGCCGCGTGAGTAGATGGGCGCACAGACTACGGTAGCGAAGCGGGAGTCGATCAAGGCCTGCTGGCTGAGCGCCACAAAGACCCGTGAGTCGCGGAGGTCGCCTCCGGGCTTCTTCACTCGGTAGAGCTCGCCCCTCCTCATCCGTCCTCGCACCACGCGGCCTGATACTCCGACACGTCCGACGCCTCATCGTTGAGTACCGAAGCGACTCGATCGAGGATCTGGCGATCCCGGTCCTGCTCTTGATCGAGCGCCTATCTCCTCAGAAAGCCCCTGAGCACACCCTCGATGAAAGCAGAGCGTGACTCGGACCCGGCGGCCCAGTCCACTTCGCTCAGGAGGTATTCGGAGAGTGTGATGGATGTCTTCACTTTCATACTACCAATATACTACCCAAGGAAGGAACGAAAATCCGCTCCGACTCACCTGAGCACCTCCGAAGAAGGTGGCGAAGAGGGGGCGTTGCGATGGTGGAGTGGGACGCCCTCAGCCCGCCCTGGTCAGTTCCTCGCTCAACCTGCGAAGCTTGGCGCGAGCCTCGTCATCGTACGCCTGGGCATTCGCACGCGCGGGCCGCAGGCCGTTGAAGTAGCCGCCACCGCCGATATCGGGTGAGGTGATCAGCTGCATCACGGCGTCTGCTCCTTCGCCGACGGTGGCCCTCGGCGTGAGTCCCGCCCTCCTCACCATCCCCGTGTCCATGTAGGTAGCCGGATGCAGCGCGTTCACGACCACGCCCGTTCCCGCCAGCTCCTCGGCGAGATCGATCGTGAACATGACCTGAGCGAGCTTGCTCTGGGCGTAGGCGCGCCCACCGCTGAAGCCGTTCTCGATCATCACGTCGTCGAAGTCGATCGGCTCCTGAGCACCAGACGACACGTTGACGATGCGTGAGGGAGCGTTCGCGCGGAGTCGAGGCAGAAACATCCGGGTGAGCAGAAAGTGCGAGAGGTAGTTCACCTGGAAGCGCAGCTCGAGCCCATCCTGCGAGAGCATCCGCTCATCGGGTGCTCTTCCGAAGCCAGCGTTGTTGACGAGCACGTCGAGCCGGTCATAGTCGCGCAGGATCGCCTCACCGAATTCTCGGGTCTGGTCGAACGAGGACAGATCCGCGGCATAGAAGCGCGCGTTCCCGATCCCCTCGCTCTCGATCGCCTCGACGACCTCCATTCCCCGCTCACGGTTGCGGCCGTGGACGATGACGAAGGCGCCCAACGCACCAAGCCTGCGAGCGACTTCGAGCCCCAATCCGCTCGTCGAGCCCGTGACGAGGACCACCTGCTGGCCCGGTCGGGGGCTGGGCGACTGCCCGTCGACAGTCGGCGAACTCACGGCCGACGCGCATGCGAGACCGGCCAAACACACGGCGAGTCGCAAAGCACGCGGTGAGGACGATGCTCTTTCAGAGGACCGTGCTCTCTCATCGGTCAGGTTCTTGCTCAGGTCCATTGGCCGTTCCTCTCAGGGGTGGCTCCAGAAGGTATCATCGCCGGTGCTCAGATCGTCCCAACTCTTCGTGCGGAGCATTGGGGAAGCTTGAGGGGGCCGTAAGATCCCTGCAACCCCAAACCGAACAGTCTTTACAATTGACGTGCCCCCAGGTGTGGTACCACTCCCTATGTTAGACCTTGATTCATCGGTGGTCCAAGAAGTTGGGGCATTCTAAGGAACCAAGACGATGGTTTGATCCGTCGTATGACGTAGGTGGGTAGCGGAGATTACGTACTAACGAGTTGCCGCGTAGACCTCACCCCGGGGAATTTCACGGGAAGAACGGAGCTGGCTGGCCTCCCGCTAGATCCTGAGGAGCCGGTTGACCTTGATCACCACGCCGCGGTTGCTGAGCTCGGACCACCGGTCCAGAACATCGGTGTTCCGGTCCTCGGTGTAGACGATGAACAGCTCGCTCCCGGGGGCCCACTCCCACCGGAGACGGAAGTTACTGCTGACGGAATCGCTGCGTGAGTTGTATTGAACGAGGCCGCTCACGTAAGCGCGGGGAGACAACGTATAGGTCACACGCGTCACCGCGACGTGCTGGTCGAACCGACCCTGGGGCAGGTCGATCCAGTTGAACGAGATGCCGGGCTCGACCGAAATCTGTGGCGTCACCTCCACGCGACCACCGTTCAGCCCCGCGGAGGTGAGTGTGCCACCATAGTAGTCGCCGCGGCGTACGGAGAGGTTGCCCGAATAGGGACGCTGGGGGCCCAGCCTGTAGCTCAGTCGCACATCCGGAAAGGAGTATCGGCCGGCGGTGATGGTCGCCCCGGAGATCCGGGCGTCCTCGAACAGCCTCTCGTAGTTGTCGGTGTAGCCGACGCTCAGTTGATCGCTGTTCTCGAACTGGACACTGACTTGGCCGCCCCAGCTTCGGCTCTCCAGTTTGCCCAAGCTCTCGCTTTCCAGGTAGTTCAGATTCGACTGGAACGTGAGTTGTCGGATCGATGATATGGACTCCAATCGTGGGCTGAAGCGCCCCGACGCTGCCGTCTGTCGAAAGTCCTTCCGACGTACGAAGCCGATCTCCGGGTTGAAGTCGTCGCCGACCACTAGGTGGTCGACGTTCCCACCCCACTCGTCGGCGTTGTAGGAGATCTGGCCACGGTAGCTCTCGTCCTGGCCGGTCAATCCGTCCGTCTTGGTCTTGGCATAGTACCCGAGTACGCTCAGGTCGTCCGTAAGCCCGAAAAAGCCGTCCACGCCCCACGCCTGGTTGGAACCCTGCCCGGTGACGGATTTCGAGCGGTTCTCGAAGAGCGCGCCGACGCTGCTGCGGCCCAAGATGTCTCGACTGAGCCGCAGGACGGAGACATTCGTCGATGGTGCCCCGACCGCTCGTGCTTTGTCTGTCTGGATACTGACCACACCGACGTCGAACGCTCCTACCTTTCCGGTCACGCGGCCTCCGCCTAGGATCGGCACGGCCTCCCCATCCTGGAGCCCGATGTTTCGGCTGTAGAAGAGCGTCGGTGCGCTGCCCCCGCCGCGTCCACCACCACCCCGACCCCCACCGCCACCTCCAAAGCCACCTGAGCCTCCCACACCGAAGTTGAAAATGCCCCGGCTCTCCAGGAAGAATTCTCGCTTCTCAGGGAAAAAGAGAGAGAACCGCGTCAGGTTGACCTGTTGCTCGTCGACCTCCACCTGGGCGAAGTCGGTGTTGTAGGTGAGGTCCGCCGTGAGGTTTTCGGTGATCCCGTATTTGACGTCCAGGCCCGCGTCGGCGTACCCGTCGTTGGAGGTCTGCGGGTCGACCGCCAGGTCCGTCCGGGACCCTGCGATGGCGTACGGTTTCACCTCGAGATTGCGACTCGGGGGGGGGGCCTCGATCCCTACGAGCGTAGCATACATCGAGACCCGGAAGGTCCCCGACGTCCCACGCCCGCCCACGGAGAGCGGGAGCGCGCGGATGAAATTCCACTCGTTCTTGCGCAAGATCGGGCGCCGGAACTGGATACCCCACACCTGCTCCCGGCCCGGACGATACCGCAGCGACTTGAACGGGATGGCCATCTCGATCGACCACCCGCCGTCGAAGAGCGCCGAACGGGTCTCCCAGATGGGATTCCAGTCCAGGTTCGGGCTGCCCTCGTTCGTTATCTGGAAGTCGGAGAAACCTCCAAGGGGGGACCCGGTGAATCCTACGGCGTTCCGACGGTCATAGAAGGTGTCGAAAAAGACCCCCAGATGATCGTTCGAGCGCAGCTGCGCCACGTCGCGCCTCATCTCGTTGGCAATCCAACCGTTGGGCCCCGCAGAATCCCAGACCTTGGCCGAGATGTACACATTCTCGTCATCGAATCCGATCCATACCTCCGTGAGCTCGCTGGGCTCGCCGTACTCCATGGGTACGGTCTGGACGAACTCGCTGACGGGGCGGACGCTCTGGTAGAATGGCTCCTCGATAACCCCGTCGATCTCGAGCGGCTCGTTTACCCGAACGGCTCTCAACGTGGCACCGTCCCGGCCGGCCTGGTTGATCACAGCCGTGCCCACAGGGGCGGGCGGTCCCTCGAATTCGAGCGGGGCGCCACCTTCCGGCGGGGCGACCTGGGCGGCGGAGTCGGGGGAGGCTCCAAAGAGGATCGCAAGGGCCAGAAGCCCGGCCGGCGCTATCCTGCGGCCGAGGAAACTGCGATCGGACATGCCTGCTCCAGTTGCCAGCGACGGACGTTCACTTTGAGGATCCCGAGTCCGGAAGGGGACACCGTCCGGTGGACCTCTGTTGACTCTCGCCGCCCGTCCGGGTGTCAGCACCACGAGCGCAGCATTCGGTCGGGTGACGAGGTCGGCTCTGGGTCCCCGTTTGCCGTCTCCGCCTGGACTTCCTATGCTTCGTTGGGAAGACGAAAGTTACGGATGATAGCAGGCCACTCGAAAATAGGAATGAGGAGAAAGCCATGAGACGCTCGCAGGTGATCATATGGGCCGGTTGTGTGGGCACCCTGTTGCTCGGGGCCGACACAGCATCAGGCCAGGTCGTGCCAATCGACCCCGAGGGATTCATGATCGCTTCACCGTCAGACATGATGCCCTCCGAGGGCGGTCGGTCGGTGGCCGTTTACGGCGATTCCAGAGAGCCTGGCCTCTACGTGGTCCGGATCACTTTCGCACCGGGTCGAGGCAGCCGTCCGCACTTCCACGATCAGGCCCGGCTTATCACGGTCGTCAAGGGTACATGGTGGGTTTCGACCGGCGCCGAAGCCGACGTCTATGCTCCCGACAACATGAGGAGCGTCGAGGCTGGATCCTTCATCTACGAGCCGCCTTACGGCCATCATTACGACATGGCCAAAGACGAAGAGGTGACGGTCCAGATCATGGGAATCGGGCCCGTAGTTACGACCTCGATCGAGCAGCCTTGAAGCGGAACGTTTAGCGCGAGCCTTGTCGTCCTAGGCCTGCCGTGGTAGACCTGCGGTTCGCTTGAGCGGGCCGCAGGCTGGAGTTCGAAGTGTTATCCGGCTAATCGCGCAGCCCGAACGTCACCAGCGTGTGTCCGGAGATCACCGACACGTATTGGCGCCCATCCACCATATAGGTGATCGGCGCCATCACGATCTGACCACCGAGGCTCGCCTTCCACAGCAACTCCCCGGTCCGCGCATCGAGAGCGTGGAAGTGGCCCTCGCGGCCACCGGTGAACAATAAGTCGGAAGCGGTTGTCAGCATGCCACCGTCGCTGACGTCGAACTGCTCGTACGTCCAGCGAGCCCCGCCCGTGCGCGGATCCATCGCCATCACCGTGCCGTGCCCGACTGCGTCCGTCCAGTTGTTGATGGGGTTCGTGCGACCGATTCCGACGCCCGGCGCACCCGGTGTCGGCGTCAGCACGTCGAATCCACCACCGAGGAACGCCCGACCAGGGGTGAACACAGACTCTTCGGGACGATAGATCGTGGCGTAGTCTTCCCAGGCGGAGACGTAGAAAAGGCCGGTCGAAGGGCTGAACGACGGTGGGTACCAGTTGGTGCCGCCCTGATTCCCCGGCCAGGTGGGTGAGCCGGCGGGCTGAGGCGTCGGGATCGGCCTCCCGGCCTCGGTGAGGCCGCTCGACCAGTTCACCCTCACGAACGGCGATCCGGTCAGGAACTCGCCCGTCACACGATCGAGCACGTAGAAGTAGCCGTTCCGGTTCGCCCACAGCATCAGCCGCCGCGGCGCCCCGTTCCACTCGATGTCGACCAGCACGGGAACCTGAACCGAGTCGTAGTCGTAGCCGTCGTTAGGCGTGAACTGGAAGTACCACACGAGCTCACCCGTATCCGAGTCGAGGGCGATGACCGAGTCAGAGAACAGGTTGTCGCCCGGACGCTGTCCGGGGTTCCAATCGGGACCCGGATTCCCCACGCCCCAATACGTCAGGTTCAGGTCGGCGTCGTACGATCCGGTGACCCACACCGAGGCCCCGCCGTGCTCCCAGTCGTCGCCCTCCCACGTTTCGTGTCCCGGTTCGCCGGGCCCGGGAATCGTGTAGAAGCGCCATGCCTCTTCTCCCGTGTCGGCGTCGTACGCCGCGACGAAACCGCGAATGCCGTACTCACCGCCGCCGACGCCGACGATCACTTTGTCCTTCACAACCAGGGGCGCCATGGTGACCGAATACGCGGAATTCACGTCCCCGACTTCGACGTTCCAGATGGGCTGGCCATTGGTCGCATCGATGGCGATAAGGCGAGCGTCCAGCGTTCCCATGAACACCTTGTCGTCCAGGATGGCCACACCCCGGTTGTTGGCACCACAGCAAACCCGGGCGTTCTCGTCGGGCGTGTGCCGGTATTTCCAGAATACCCGACCCGTGACAGGATCCACGGCCATGACGGTGTTGGGGCGTTCGGTGACGTACATGATGCCGTCGACGACGATCGGGTTCGATTGCCAAGCACCGAACACCTGATTCTGGAGTACCCACTTCGACTCAAGGTCTCCCACGTTCGCCGCTGTGATCTGATCGAGACCGCTGTGCCTCTGACTCGAGTAGGTACCGTTGTAGGTGAGCCAGTTCTGGGGCTCGTCCGAGGCGTTCAGGATACGATCATACGTCACTTGTGCCTGGAGGGGATGGGGCGTCACAAGCCCCTCCGGGGCAAATGCCAGCAGCCCCCCCAGGACGAGCCCCGGCAGCCAAGTGCGCTGGACCGTCTTCACGGCAGACCTCTGAGTGAAAGGAGATACCCGACGAGGTCGGCGACTTCGTCGCTGGAGAGCGTGGTCGGTGGCATGACGGGCGTCAGACTCACCTCGTATTCGACCAGGTCGGTTTTCACGAGCGAGCGTAGCCGTTCCTGCGAATCAATGAGCTGTACCGTGTACGTATCCTCGTTCAGCCTCCTCCCACGGATGGTCTCACCTCCGCGCGTCACGGCTCGTATCGGTCGGTTGATCGGCAGGAGGGCGGCGCTCGGATCGAGCAGGGTTCGCTGCAGCACAGCCGGCGTGCGGATCAGCCCGATTTCGCTCAAGTCCGGTGCGGTGCGGGGACCCCGCCCATTAATCCGATGACAGGAGGCGCAACCGCCGCGGCCTTCGAAGAGCACCTGACCGCGTGCCGCCTCACCGACCTTGACCGCGACGCCGCTCGGATCGAAGCCGGCGCGGATGTAGGCGATGATTCCATCGAGCTCCGCGGACCGCAAGTCGAAGGCGGGCATTCTCCCGTTGGCGACGCCGGTCGTGATGACCCCGCGCAGATCTTCGTCTGACCGCGCGGCGCGGAACAATCCCCTCTGGAGATCCACGCCGTCCACGCCGTCGCCGTTCGCTCCGTGGCACAACGCGCAGTTGGCCACGTACACGCGAGAACCCGCTTCAATAGCCTCACTCGTGTAGCGATGATCAGCGAAAGCGTCCTGGGCCAGCCCTTGCTTCGGACCACCCAGAAGCATGATGAGGCCAGCGTAGCAAAGGAGGATTGTCCGGGTGAAAAAGCGCATATCGTCCGTTCTGTGAAGGTGCGACGGTGAGCGATCAGGCCCGCCCCTGAGGTACTCTCGCGGAGATTAAGCCTCGGCGGCCAGATCCGCCACCGCACCATCCGTGGCGATCGGTTGGCCCATGTGGTTTGGAGAAAAGCCTTGTCTCTGGAGAAATTGTGTGTTTGAGTGGTGTTGATTTGTGTTTCCGTCGTACTGACCGTCGTACCAAAAGGAGGATAGGGGCTATGGAAGCCTATTGCGTGAAGTGCAAGTCCAAGAGGGAGATGCAGAACGGTGAGAAAATCACCATGAAGAACGGGCGCCCGGCCATGAGGGGAAAGTGCCCCATCTGCGGGACGGGGCTTTACAGGATTCTCAGCACCAAGTAGCTCGACCCAGTAGTTGGCCGGTCGCCTCACCGTGACCCAACCGGCCCGGGATTCGGACGCCGACGTGGCCCTCCACCACGTAACACAGCAGCGAGCTGCCGCTCGGCGCTCCGCTAGGCTTTTTGCACTCTCGTTCTTGGCGCCCTTTCTCGAGTTGATGCTCATCAGTTCGTTCTTGGGGCTCGGGATGGGCGCCACGGTCGGCGGCTTCGCGGAATACCTCAGAATGGTGGTCGGCAGTCAAGCTCTCTCGTTGCTGGTGATCGCTTGCTACCTGTGCAGCTACCTGGTGCTCCGACGGGTCTGGGCGCGGACGGCCGTAACGGTCCTCGAGCCGGTTACAGCCTAGCGCCACAGCTGGTGCTGATCCGCCACCGCCTCAGTGGAGCCCTTCTCAGTTGATGAAGATCTCCATGATCTCCACCGCCGTGGAGCTGCTGTTATGGAACCCGTGTTGGGTGCCTCCCTCGAGGAAATAGGGGTGCCAGGGGTCCACGTCCACGGACGGTGCTCCCTCCAAGTTCAGCTCCATGGAACCTGAGATCGGAACGAACAAATGGAACTGGACGTTCGCGTGCCCGTGTATCGGGCGTGTACCGCCGGCTTCCACGACAACGCGCAGGGCGCGAACCTCAGGCTGATCGCGAAGAACCGCATTGCTGACCCCCACGTTGCCTGCGCCCGTGAGCGGACGTAGAGGCGAGGAGTGATCGCCGGTGACCGGCGGTGTCTGTGCCACCAGAGCCACGGACAGCATCGCGAGCGCAATGGCTGACACGGCATACTTCTGCATTCGGTTTCCTCCTGTCTGGGTCGGAAAGAGGCGAGAGTCAAGCTAGGGCGGAATAAGGACCCCCGGCCAGTCCCCAACTGGACGGCCCACACGCCAAAGCCCATGATGGGACTTCGTCCTCGACCATCCAGGGAGTTTGCCATGCGTGCCTTTCCACTTCTCCTGGTCCTACTGCTCTCCTCGTGCGGTCGAGCGGAGCGGGAGCGGGAGGCGGCTGTGGAGGCAGCGCGAGCGGCCACCTTCGTCCAAATCGAATCTGTGCTGTCTGAGACGATCGGACGCGCCGAGCGGCTCGCGGGCTCGGCGGAGCGGATCCTACGGCCACTCCCCGTCATGACGCCGGCCGAGGAGGACGCACTGCGCCGATTCCTGAATGCCCAACATGTGGCTCGTGCTCGCCAGCTCGGAGTTCGCGCGGTCGACCGCACGACGAGGGACTCGCTTCTTGTCACGGGGCGCCTCGTCGCGCTCGAGGACAGCACCCGTCATTGGATCGTCCGGAGAGGTACTTCACCCGCCCACGTCGTGCCCCACTTGCGCACCCTGCTCGAAATACTTGGGGAGCGCTTCCAGGAGCGGCTCGCCGAGATGGGGGTTCCGCCCTATCGCATCGAGGTCACCAGCGCTCTGCGTACTTCCGACCGTCAGGCACGACTACGGCGCTCAAACGCCAACGCGGCTGCTGGGGCGAGCTCGCACGAGTTCGGTACGACCGTGGACCTCTCGTACGCCGCCTTCGCGCCCCCCGCCGACACACCCGCGGAGATCCTCGCGGGCGTTCCGACGGAATTCGCTCCGCATCTCGAACGGTTCGTAGACCTCGCGCTCGAGTCGGTCTCGGCCAGAAAGTCGCGCGAGTTGGGGGCCATCTTCAGCGAGGTGCTCCAGGAGGCGCAGACCGAGGGACTGGCACTGGTGATCTACGAACGACAGCAGACGATCTATCACCTCACGGTCGCGAGTCCGCTGGCGGACCGGTGAAATGGTACTAGACGTGCTCCCCCACTGAGTGCCCGAAAGCCTCCAGAGCGGCGACGATCTCCTTTACGTGCTCTTTGTAGGGGATTTCTCCCCGGTCGGCGCTAACGCGCCATCAGGTCCCCGATCTGACGAAGCGCGGCGTCCACTTTCATCTGGATGCCTACACGGCCGTACGCGACCGACGCCTTAGTCGGGTCGCCGCGTACGCCGGCCCCCTCGAAGCCGCCGAAAGGCGCCAGTTCCTCCGTGCGGATGTGCCTCGCGTTCACGTACAGCAGTTGTGAGGTGTCGGTGATTCCGGCGTGGCTGCCAACGGCCTCGGCCGTGTGGCCTTGCTCCTGCAGCCACTCGCGGAAGCCGTGACCAGAATAGTAGTCACCGACGAAGTGGACGCGGGCCTCGCGCTCCGACCATTCCTCGGTCAGCATAGCCGCAACGGTTTCCATGCCGTTCTGGTTCCCGCCGCTGTCGCCAATGAAGACGATGTCGGTGAAGCCACCGGCCGCGAGGCTTCGTGCGGTATACTCGAGCAGCTTCATGTAGTGCTCGTTGGGGAGAGTGATCGTTCCGGCGCGCTGTCGGTTCCCCTCTGTTTGCTCGACGGTCCCCTCGGGCACGTAAGTCACGATCGGCGCAACGAGCGCGTTTCCAAGCGCCCGCGCGATCCGTTCCGCGGTCTCGGTCACGATGAATTTGTGCTTGCCCAGCACCATGTGTGGACCGTTCTGCTCGGTCCCAGCCGTCGCGACGATGATCGTGGTCGTCCCGGCGTCGATCTTGTCGGCCACCTCCATCCACGTCAGCTCATCGAGGAAGATGGTGTTGGGGGTCTGGGCGGAGGCGGATGCGGCCGGGAGGAGCGCGGCAGCGAGAGCTAGAGTGAGTGTCTTCATGGGAGCCTCCGCGTGATGCAGCTGTGCTAGTAGGAACGGACGTTGCAAGGTATGCCCCCACTCTCGGACCGACGAGAGGCCGTCGCAACAATCTCTCCGTGGCGTTGTCGACGAGCTGAGAGACCGGGAATAGGCCGGACCCCTCGTCAGCGGGCCTGGCACGCGAAACCGCTGGTCAGGCGACGCGTGCCACAGTACTGTGTGGTATCGGTTTCGACGGGTGTGGCACACACTTGTGTCTCCCGCAAGAAGGATCACACCGGCGCGGATTCCAGGCACGGATGAACTACGCCGTCTCGACGATGTTGATCGCGGGCCTCCTCATGGTCACGCTAGCCCCCACCACGGGTCCGGGGGGCGTCATTGCAGCGCCCGGAAGTGGTGCGACTCTGTCGCTCCCGGCGGGCTCGACCGTAGAGCCCTCGAGCGCGGCTCCCGACGACGTCGTGCAGGAGTACTGCGTGAGCTGCCACAACGACCGCATGCTCCGTGGCAACCTCTCGCTCGAGGACTTCACATTGGACGCGGCCGAAGAAACCGGCCCCGTCGCGGAGATGATGATCCGGAAGCTGCGCGCGGGCATGATGCCGCCGCCTGGTGCGCAGCGGCCGTCGGGTGACTCCTTGCTGGTTCTGGTGGAGTCCCTCGAAACCCACATGGACGAGGCCGCCGTCGAGAATCCGAATCCGGGCGGGCGAACGTTCCAGCGGCTCAACCGTGCCGAATACGAGCGCACGATCTACGACCTGCTCGGTCTGCGCATCGATGCCGGTGACTATCTTCCGCTCGACACCAAGAGCGCCAACTTCGACAACATCGCCGACGTGCAGATGGTGTCGCCGACGTTGCTCGACGCATACATCAACGCCGCGGGGGAGATCAGTCGTCTGGCGGTCGGAAACGCCGACGCGACCGCAAGCGAGACACAGTACCAGATCCCACGCTGGGTGTCCCAGACCGAACGCGTCGACGGCGCGCCGTTCGGCACCCGGGGCGGCACATCGGTCGTGCACAACTTCCCCGCCGACGGTGACTACGTCTTCCGGGTCTCGTTCCACCATGAGACCACGGGTACGGTCGTCGGCAACGGGCGTTCCGCGCTCCAGACCGCCTACGCGCTCGAAGAGATCGAGATCTCGATCGATGGCGAGCGGGTCGCGCTGCTCGAGATGGACCGATGGATGCACGTCTCCGACCCGAACGGCGTCGAAATGAAGACCGAGCCCCTCTTGGTCGCGGCAGGCGCACACCGGGTGACGGCCGCGTTTATCAAGCACACGGACGGGCCTGTACAGGACCTGATTTCACCCCACGACTGGTCGCTTGCCAGCACCGCGATCGCGGGCACGTACGGCGTCAATTCGTTACCGCACCTACGAGACCTGGTGATCGGCGGTCCGCTCACGACGGTCGGCATCTCCGACACTCCGGTTCGGCAGAGGATCTTCACGTGCACGCCGGCGTCGCCGGGCGAAGCGCGGCCCTGCGCGGAGGATATCATCTCGAGGCTGGCCGAGCAGGCGTTCCGCCGCCCGCTCAGTGAAAACGACCGAGCGGGGTTGATGTTGTTCTATGAAGAGGGGGCGGAGGACGGTGATTTCGAGCTCGGAGTGCGCACGGCGCTCGAAGCGATGCTCGCCAGCCCGCGCTTCGTCTTCCGCTTCGAGCGGCCTCCCGGAGACATTGCCGCGGGACAGTCGTACGCCATCGACGGATTCGCCTTGGCGTCGCGTCTCTCGTACTTCCTCTGGGGCGCACCTCCGGACGCCGACTTGCGGCAGGCGGCCTCGGACGGATCTCTCCTGGACGATCGCGTCCTCGAAGGGCAGGTCCTACGCATGCTCGCCGATCCGAAAACCGACGCGCTCGGGCCACGCTTCGCTGGCCAGTGGTTGCGCCTCCAGGACCTCGACAAGGTCCACCCGGACGTGCGCTTGCAGCCGGACTTTCATCAGCAGCTCGCGGACGCCATGCAGCGCGAGACCGAGATCTTCTTCAACAGCTTGATTCGGGATGATCGCAGCGTGCTCGACCTGTACAATGCGGACTACACCTTCTTGAACGAGCGATTGGCCAGGCACTACGGAATCGCCGGCGTCACTGGCGAGGCGTTCCGGCGCGTCACGTACCCAGACGACACGCGAAGGGGGGTGCTGGGGCACGCCAGCATCCTGACGTTGACCTCTCACGCCGGGCGTACGTCTCCGGTATTGAGAGGCAAGTGGGTGATGGAGGTGCTCATGGGGACTCCGCCACCGCCACCCCCACCGGGTGTTCCGCCTCTCGAAGAGGTCGAGGATGTTGACGATGGTCGGATGCTTACGACCCGCGAACTCATGGAACAGCACCGCGCCAACCCGACGTGTAACTCCTGCCATCGCTTTATCGATCCCATCGGCCTCGCGCTCGACAACTTCGGAGTCACTGGCAAGTGGCGGACTCGAGAGAACGGCAACCCGCTGGATACGCGCGGAGAGCTATACGACGGGACGCCCATCGCGGGCCCGGTGGACCTCCGACGGGCACTGCTGAACCGTCCGATCCCGCTCGTCCGAACTTTCACGGAAAACTTTTTCGCCTACGCGCTGGGGCGCCGGGTCGAACATTTCGATCAGCCCACGGTAAGGGCGATCGCTCGGGCCGCAGAAGCGGACGGGTATCGGATGTCGTCGTTCATTCTGGGCATCGTGAAGAGTGACGCTTTCCGGAGGCAACGTGCTAGCGCCCCGTCGGAGCAGGGCGCACAGGGCCAGCAGCCATGAACGCAAATGGAGACCGATAGCATGCGACTCATCACCGGTAAGCAGATTCCTCGGCGCACGTTCATTCGGAGCGCCGGCGCGTCGGTCGCGTTGCCGTTCCTCGACGCGATGGTGCCGGCCGGGCGAGTGTGGTCCAAGGCGCCGCGCGTGGACGACCCGACCCGTCTCGTCGCGATCGAAATCGTGCACGGCGCCGCGGGGTGCAACGAGTTGGGCGCCACACAAAACCTGTGGTCTCCGGCCGCGGTGGGGCGAGATTTCGATCTCTCCCCGAGCGCGCTGCTCCCGCTGGAGCCGTACCGGGACTACTTGACCATCATCAGTAATACCGATGTAGCAAACGCCGAAGCGGCACAGGCCAAGGAGATCGGGGGCGATCATTTTCGGTCCAGCGCGGTCTACCTGACCCAGGCACACCCGAAGCAGACCGAGAGCTCGGACGTTTCCGTCGGCACCTCGCTTGACCAGATCTACGCGCAGCGTTTTGGGCAGGACACACCGATCCCGTCCATGCAGCTGTGCATCGAAAACGTCGATCAGGCGGGTGGCTGCGCGTATGGCTACGCGTGCGTCTACACGGACACCATCAGCTGGGCCTCGCCCACGGAGCCGCTCCCCATGATTCGCGACCCCCGGGTCGCGTTCGATCAGCTCTTCGGGGCCGGCGGGACCCCGGAAGAGCGCGCCGCTCGTAGGCAGACGAGCCGGAGTATCCTCGACTGGATCGCCGAAGACATCGCGGCGCTCAAACGGTCACTCGGACCGAACGACACCGTCCGCCTCGATCGGTATCTGGACAACGTCCGCGAGCTCGAGCGACGTATTGAGAGTGTCGAGGCCCAGAACCGAACGGGGGAAGTCCGCGAGCTGCCGGGGGCTCCCGCAGGTGTGCCGGACTCCTTCGGCGAGCACGTAAAGCTGATGTTCGACCTGCAGGCGCTCGCCTTCGCGTCCGACATGACGCGCGTGTTCTCGTTGAAGCTGGGGCGAGACGCGTCGTCGCGTGTCTATCCGGAGAGCGGGACGGACACTCCGTTCCACCCCGCCTCGCACCATGGTGGCCAGGAAGAGCAGGTGCGCAACTTCGCTCAAATCAACAAGTACCACGTCGGTCTGCTGCCGTACTTTATGGACCGGCTGAAAGAGATCAACGAAGGCGACAGCCACCTACTGGACAAGACCATGATCCTCTATGGCTCCCCGATGGCCGACTCCAACTTGCACAATCACCGCCGCTGTCCGTTGATCGTGCTCGGCGGCGCAAATGGGCAACTCGAGGGGAACATGCACGTGAAGGCTGCCGATGGAACACCGATGGCCGACGCGATGCTCACCCTGATGCACAAGCTGGGGCTCGAGGACGTCACCGAGTTCGGGGACAACACCGGGGCGCTCACGCTCTCGGCCTCGAGTTGAGGGGGCGATAATGAATCAGACACAGCGCCGTATGCGATCTCACTACAAGATGTTCGGCGTGTCGGTATGTGCACTTTTGACCTGGGCCGCAACCCCGCCTGACGCACCGGTCGCTGATGCCGCGATGAGGGGGGACGCAGCCGCGGTTCGCGCCTTGATCGAGGCGGGCGCGGACGTGAACGCGGCGCTCGGAGACGGCATGACTGCGCTGCACTGGTCGGCCGAGCGAGGGGACGGCGACATCGCCTTACTGTTGCTGTCGGCCGGGGCTCAAGTGGAGTCGACCACCCGGCTCGGCGCGTACCGTCCCCTGCATCTCGCCGCCAAAGGGGGTCACACGTATGTGGTCCGTGAGCTCCTGCAGGCCGGCGCCATGCCCAATCCCGGCACCACCACCGGCGTCGTCACGCCACTCCACTTGGCGGCGGCGTCTGGAAGCGCCTCCTCGGTGGCCGCGTTACTCGAGCACGGTGCCGACGTCGATCGGGGCGAGACAGCTTGGGGGCAAACGCCGCTCATGTTCGCCGCTGCCGCAGGACGGGTCCAAGCGATCCGTGCGTTGCTGGACGGTGGCGCGGATGTCGACTTGAGGGCCCAGGCGCTCGATATGCCGGCGAGGAACTCCGATGACGGGGAAGATCAGGCCGAGCGGCGGCAGCGAATGAGGGAGCAAGCGGGTGATGAGCCCCCGGAACCGGAGGTGACTGCTACCGAGCCTCAGGACCAAGCGCCAGCAGCCGGGAGCGGTCCTGTCGGGAGCGGTCCTCCTGGGGACGTCGACGTCAACGAAGCCCAGCGAGACCGCGTGCCGCAGCCGCTCTCACACGCGGAGCTCGTGGGCGGGTACGGTGGTCTGAGTGCGCTCCTACTGGCGGTTCGTGAGGGGTATTCCGAAGCCACGATGGCGTTGCTCGAGGGCGGGGCCGACATCGATCGCGTGAGCGGCGGAGACCACACGAGTCCGCTCCTGATGGCGATCCTCAACGGCCACTTCGATTTGGCCATGGAGCTCTTCGAGCGGGGCGCCGATCCCAACATCGCGAGTGACGCGGGCGCGACCCCCTTGTACGGCGTGCTCAACACACACTGGATCCCGAAGTCCAGGCACCCCCAGCCTACAGACCGTCTGCAGCAGGACGTCACGTACCTCGACCTGATGCTGGCCTTCCTGGAAGCCGAGGCAGACCCCAACGTGCGACTCACGAAGCAGCTTTGGTTCACGACGTTCGGGGACGACTACCTGAGGGTCGACCGGACGGGTGCGACGCCGTTTTGGCGTGCGGCGTACGCTCTGGACGTCGAGGCCATGAAGCTTCTGGTTGCGTACGGTGCCGATCCGGACGTGCCAACCGTGAAGTCGCCCGCACGCCGTCCCGACGCCGACGAGGACCCGTCCGGGCTGCCCCCCGTTCCCCTCGGCGGCCCGGGCACGTGGCCGATCCAAGCGGCGTCTGGCGTCGGATACGGAGAGGGTTACGCGGCGAACATCCACCGTCACGTGCCGGACGCTTGGCTGGATGCCGTTACGTACCTGGTCGATAAGCTCGGGGCGGACGTGAACTCACGGGACCACAACGGATACACGGCGCTCCACCACGCCGCCTCGCGCGGCGACAACGAGCTGATCTTGTTTCTGGTCGAGCGCGGCGCGGATGTGATGGTGGTGAGCCGCCGTGGTCAGACGACGGTCGACATGGCGAACGGTCCGGTGCAGCGCATCACACCGTTCCCCCGGACCATCGCGTTGCTCGAGGGGCTTGGCGCGCAGAACAACCACAACTGTGTGGGCTGCTAGGGAGCTTCCCACCCAGCGTTGGGGAGTCCACATGCACATTCCGAGTCGCCGCTCTCTCCTGTGGGCGTCACTAGTCGTTTGGGCCGCGGGCTGTCGGGCATCCCTCCAGCTCGAGGTCGGTTGTTCTCTCGAGTGCGTGCCGTGCTAGTCTTGACCCGACGCGGGAGTTAGGCTGAAGGCAACCCCACACGGAGTTGCCCGATGATCATGAAGACTACGTCGCGCCAATCGACGGGCACGCGGTTCCTCGCCGCCGCCGTGCTCTGGATCAATGCCGCAGCATGCCAGGTCCCCGACGCCCCGGCGCAGGCCACACCCGACCCGGCCGAGCCGTGGAACTGGTCGGAGGAGTACGTCCGCGCTGGTGTGAATCGGGTCCGCGCCGGCCGCGACCTCAATCCGGAGTCTTGGCCGGGCGGGGCGCAGGTCGCGGTCCTGCTTTCGTTCGACGTCGACAACGAGACGATCCAGGGACTTCGCACCGGAGGGTTCAGCATCGGCCCCCTTTCGCAGGGCGAATACGGGGCGCGCGTTGCTCTACCCCGCATCGTGCGCTTGCTCGACGGAGAGAATATCCCGGCGACCTTCTTCTTCCCGGCTTGGAGTCTCAAGCTCGCCCCGGAACAAGCCGACGTGATCAACGCCTCAGACATGCACGAGATCGGGGTGCACGGATGGATCCACGAGCTGAATACTGCGCTCGACGGCGCCACAGAGGAGCGCCTCCTCCGCCAGGCCCTCGACACCATCGAGGAGCTCACCGGCGAGCGGCCGGTCGGCTACCGGGCCCCATCGTGGAACCACAGCCCCAACACGCTCCGGATCATCCGTGAACTGGGCTTCCTGTACGAGAGTTCGCTCATGGCCGACGATCGTCCCTACGAGCTCATGCAGGACGGTGAGGCGACCGGGGTCGTGGAGCTACCGGTGGAGTGGATTCTGGACGACGCACCGCTCTTCAACCCACGCGGCAACAGCTATATGAATCCCCGGGACGTCATGCAGGTGTGGATCGACGAGTTCGACAAGGCATGGGAAGAGGGCACGATGTTCTTGCTAACCATGCATCCGCACGTGAGCGGCCACCGCTCTCGGATTGTCGCGCTGGAGGGGCTGATCGCCCACATGCAGGCGAAGGGAGAGGTCTGGTTCACCACGCACGAGGACGCGGCGCGGTATGTGAGGGAGCAGGCGGGCATGGACTCCCTTACGCGCTCGGAACAACCATGAAGACGCCTCCTTTCCGATTAACTTCCGTCCTCAGCCTTCTTCCCCTTCTCCTGTTGGTCGTTGTGGCTGAGGCGCTGGTCCCCGAGTCCGTGACCATTCAGGCTGTGGACATGATCGTCATCCCCGTTCAGGGGAACGTCTACATGCTCCAGACGCCTTCCGCCGGGGGGAACATCGGGGTCTTGCCCGGCCCCGAAGGCGTTCTCCTCGTGGACGACCAGGTCCCGAGACTGACCGAGAGCGTCATCCGAGGGGTCCGGGAGATCTCCGATGAGGAGATTCGGTTCGTCGTCAATACCCACGTCCACATCGACCACCAAGGGGGGAACGAAGCTCTCGCCAACATGGGAGCAACGCTCGTCGCCCACGACAACGTTCGGCTACGGATGCTGGAGCAGCTCCGGATTCCCCGAGGGGGTGGGAGAGTCTCGCCCGCACCCCCCGAAAGGGCTCGCCCGCTCCTCACTTTCGACCACGCCATGACCTTCCATATGAATGGGGAGGAGGTTCGGGCGTTTCTCGTCCCCCCCGCACACACCGACGGTGACAGCTTCGTCTACTTCGTCGACTCAGACGTCCTCCACACCGGGGACGTGTTCCGCACGAACATGTATCCCATCATCGACGTGTACAACGGCGGAAGTATGGCGGGGATGATCGAAGCCATGGAGATCGCCATCGACATGTCGGGATCGAACACCAAGGTCATTCCGGGGCACGGCTTTGGCTTCACTGACCGGGACGAACTCATCGAGGTGCTGGCGATGCTCGTCGATATTCGCGAGAAGATCACCGACATGATCACCGACGGGATGCATCTCGAAGAGGTGCTGGCCGCGAATCCTACAGCGGAGTATGACGAAAAGTGGGGACAGGTGGCGTCATGGAATGAAGCCGACCTCGTGCCGATCATTTACAATGAGGCGGGCGGCGGACGCCGCGAACGGGCCCTCCCCTAATGGCAGCGTTACGTAACCGGAGGACGGCGTGAGTTGGGGAAAGAAAGGCGGAGGCAAAAAAAGAAGCCGTCCGTAGCGGGGTCGGCTTCGGTAGCGCCCTGACGGTCGCCATTTCCTAGTCGCAACATCAGTCAATCCTGTGGGCGATTATCCACGTCGTGTTTTCTTGGTTCTACGTGATCTACCACGCCTTCACCCGCTAAAGACCCGCACCGCCACGTACGCGCCCCCGTACGCGAGCACCAGCATGTAGCTGAACTGGAGAATCGGCCATTTCCATCCGGCAGTCTCGCGGTGCATCACCGCAACGGTGGACATGCACTGCAGGGCGAAAGCGAAGAAGACCATGAGGGCTATCGCCGACGCGGTCGTGAGATCTCGTCTAAGCACATCCTGGAGGACGATCGAATCGTCCGTGGCGTCCTCCACACCGTAGATCGTCCCGAGCGTGCCGATGATCACCTCGCGCGCAGCGAGCGAGGTCACGAGGCCCACGCCGATCCGCCAGTCGAAGCCGAGCGGCGCGATCGCCGGCTCGATCACCTGGCCGATGCGGCCCAACGCGCTGTCATCGATGTGTGGCGCACCGGCCTCCGTCCGCGGGAACTGTGTGAGCACCCAGAGCACGATCGCGACCGTGAAGATGATCCGCCCCGCTCGGCGGAGGAAGATCCGACTGCGGTCCAACAAGCGTAGCCCGATAGAGCGGAGCGCAGGGATCCGGTACGAAGGGAGCTCCATCAGGAAGGAAGTGGGTTTGGCCCGTAGCAGCGTACGCTTCAGCAAGTACGCTGTCCCGACAGCAGCCACGATCCCCAGCCCGTACAGGCCCAACAGTACGGCCGCCCTCTGCCCCAGGAACCGCCCAAGAAGGGGCTCCTGAGGGATGAAGGCGGCGATGAGCAGCACATAGACCGGGAGCCGCGCCGAGCAGGTCATGAAGGGCGTGACGAAGATCGTGGCGAGGCGGTCGCGCTCGTCGTCCACGGTGCGGGCAGCAAGGATCGCCGGCACAGCGCACGCGTAGCCTGAAAGCAACGGCAGGAAAGCGCGTCCCTGGAGACCCACGCGGTACATCATTCGGTCGGCGATGATGGCAGCCCGGGCCATATATCCGGAGTCCTCCAAGACACCGAGAAAGAGAAAAAGGACGAGGATCTGCGGAAGGAAGACCAATACAGACCCCACGCCTGCCCAGACCCCGTCGATCAGCAGGGAGCGGAACCAAGACTCAGGCATAGTCACCGCGAGCCATTCCCCCGAGCCCGCGATGAGGAACTCCACGCCGTCCATCAGCGGAACCGCCCACGTGAAGATCGACTGGAACACCACGAGCACGACCGCCAGGAAGATGAGCGGACCCCACACGCGATGGAGGAAGAGTGAATCGAGTCGCTCGCTGACCGCCGACGGACCCGGCGGGACGAACCCCGCCTCCTCGACCACCTCTCCGACATGCCGGCGACGAGCCGCGAAGGCGTCCATCATTGGGAGCGGCACGCCCCGAGGTATGTTCCTGAGGCTGATCTCCTGGTCCCCCGACTCTCGCACGGTGACGTCTGAGAGAAAGCTCGTCACGGCCTCGACGCCGAGCCCGGTGCGGGCGGTCGTGCGTGCAACCTGCACGCCTAGCCGCCGTACGAGCGCCTCGTCATCCACTTTACCACCCCGCACCTCGAGCTCATCGGCCATGTTCAGCACCAACAGAGTCGGGAGCTTGAGCTCCAGGACCGGCTCCACCAGCATAAGTTGGCTCTCGAGCCGTGTGGAATCGACGATCAGGATGAGCGCGTCGGGCGAGCGCAGCCCGTCCATGCGGCCTTCCAGTACGTCTCGCGTGATCTTCTCGTCGAGCGTTCTCGCCGAAAAGCCGTGCACGCCCGGTAGATCGACGATGTCCACCTCTCGCTCGTCCGGCAGGCGTGCGCGGCCCACGTGCTTCTCCACCGTCACGCCGGGGTAGTTAGCGACTTTCTGGCGGAGGCCAGTCAGGCGGTTGAAGAGCGTCGACTTGCCTGAATTCGGAGGCCCGATCAGCGCGACGAGCGGAGTACGGGCGGGCGGGTCTTGGACTGCGGTGCGGGACGAGGGTGCGTTCAGCCCGTCATCCGTCTTGGCGTGGCAGTCATCCACCGGATGAAGAGCGCCCTAGCCCACGTCCTGGAGTTGAGCGAGGAGGCGCACGCAGAGACAGTCGGCCGTCTCGCGACGTATCGCGAGAAGCGATCCGTCGACCGAGACAATCGGGTCACCACCTGGCGACATCCTCACGGGGCAGATGCGGCAGCCGGGAAGCACACCTCTCTCGAGCAGCGGTTCCGCCTGATCTACCGGCAGATCGATGTGGACCAACTCAACCGTGTGTCGCAGAGGGACGTCGCCCAAACGCAGATCTTCGACAGCGGGCACCCACGAGTGCTCAGCGAGTTGCGTCAGTTGTACGGTGGTGTCCACGAATAACCCCAAGGCCGCTTCAAAAGCGAGACGAATGAGAATCAATCTCAACAAGCTACACGACCCCTGTCCTTCACGAAAGGGGCGTTAGAGCACGCGGCCTTCTAGGAGGAAAATCTACTGACCATGCAGGTAAGCCTTAGCGCGGCCGACTACCCGACCCCGGTGGACGTAGGAGCGTTCTTCAGCACCGCGCTGGACCGCATCCGGGCACTCCCCGGTGTCGTGACCGCGACAGCGATGTCTGGGTTGCCGCCGCTTCGAACGCTGGCGGCAATCGGAACGTACGGCGTCGTGTCGTATTCAGTCGCCGAGCGACGCCGGGAGATCGGTATCCGGATGGCCATGGGCGCGGAGAACGCTTCGGTCCTCGGCATGGTGCTGAAGCAGAGTGGTGTTTTGGCGGGGTTGGGGTTAGTGATTGGAATCGCGGGCTCGTACGGCCTTTCCCGCTTCCTGACCGCCCAGTTGTACGAGGTCAGTGCGACCGATCCAGGAGCATTTGTGATGGCGCCTCTGTTCCTGGCCCTGGTGGCCGTTACCGCCTGCTACTTCCCGCCGCGCCGCGCGACCCGCGTGGATCCGGTGACCGCGTTGCGGGAAGAATAGAGTCCACGCTGAGCAGTGGATCCTCCGACGTTGCGAGGCTCGTCCTTGCCGCCCAACAAGTCTCAGACACATCTTGTCTGCCATGTTCGATCCCTTAAGCCGCCTCCCCGCCGCTCTAGGCCGTTACGCCATCAGAACGCTCCCCCGTCACCTCATCGGCGCCGCGGTTGTGCTCGCCGTCGTGACGAGCACCCCACGGTCCGTAGCGGCTCAGATCCAGCTCGATGTCATGACGTTCAACATCCGAACGTCGAATATCCGAGACGGGGACAACGCGTGGCAGTATCGCAAGGAGTTGGTCGCCGAGACCATCCGCGAATTCGCACCACAGGTGATCGGCATGCAGGAGGCGATAGAGGAGCAGATCGAGTATCTGGCCTCCGCGCTGCCGGACTACCGCTGGCTGGGGATGGATCGCCGGCTCAACGGCGGACAGGGACTGAGTGAGGCCACACCCATCTTCTACCGGCATGACGAGATGACGCCGATCGAGTCCGGCAACTTTTGGCTCACGGAGACACCAGATGTGCCACCGGTGCCGTCGACCGGAAACCGCCGGCGGAGAGGTGGCGGTCGCATCGTCACCTGGGCGAGGTTTCATCATTTGGCGACCGGGCGGGCTGTGTATGTCTTCAATACGCATCTCTCGCCGAGGCGAGGGCAAGGACAGATCGATGCGGTCAACTTGATCCTGGAGCGGGTCGGTACAGTGCCGGCGGGCAGCGCGGTCATCGTCATGGGCGACTTCAACAACGTCGGCGAAGAGAGCGACCTCTGGCAGATTGCCACGAGCCATGGGCTCAACGACGCCTGGGTCTTGGCCGAAGAACGGCGGGGTCCGGCGTTGACTCTGGGCGGCTTCGGTCCCCCTGAGGCTGGGTGGCCTGAGCGGGTCGACTGGATTCTGGTCGGAGGTCCAATTGGCGTGCGCTCTATCGAAACGGTCCTGCACAACGACGGGGGTCGCTACCCGTCCGATCATTACCCAGTGGCGGCGCGTCTTGAGGTGGACTAGGGACCGGTCCTCACGGACCTATTAGCCGTACCCGACCGGCGCATCCATGACGACTCGTCGGTCCCGTAGTTCCTCGTATTCCGACCCGAGCGTCTCGCGCAGGATTGGACCCGTCAGGTCTGCCTCCACGGTGATGCGGTCCGGCAAGTACCGGCGGCACTCACCGAACTCAGCCTCGTATTCGGGCGTGGGAAAGGTCAGCGTCAAGATTGACGACCCGCCACGGCGCTCGACCCGATACAGAGGGTTGACCGTCAGCTCGCCGGTCACGTCGCGCTCATCCGTCAGCTCGTAGCGACGAAACAGATCGGCTCGAGCGCTAGCGACCAGCGTGAGCGCCGGCTCGGTGCCGAGCTCCTCGGGCCGCACGTCGTGCGTCAGGTCGACCGCACGGTGTTCGATCACGTCGTTGAAGATCCGCTCATCGCTGAATAGGCGCGGCTGGTGTGACGCGAAGAGTGCGTGGTACGCGGCTGGCGTGAGCGTGTCGCCCGCTGAGAAGTTTTCGCCGAGGGCGCTGTGGAGGTGCGGCATCACCACGACGCCTTCCGAGCCCGCAAGCCGCATCATCTCCTCGGCCAACAGTCGCTTGTGCCAGATATACGGAAACGCGTCAGCGAGGACCACGGTCGAGAACGTCCCTCGGGCGAACGGTAGCGGGTGGTTAGCGTCGCAGCAGATCGGCTCGGAGTCGGGCGCCGTGAACCGTCGGGCGAGCCACAGCTTCCAGAAGTACACGTCGGCGAGAACCGTGCCCGGGACCAAAGTCCCCCCGAGGGGGCGGAGACCGGTGAGGACCTGGGTCAGATGACCCGAGCCACCGCAGAGATCGAGGGTTCGGCCTCGGACGGGCCAGTCTTGCTGGCCGATCGCCCGTAACAGCGCTTCCGCGGTCAGAAACGTCGGGTCCGTGAAACGATAGAGAAAGTATGTGCCCTCGGCGTCGTGACACAGAAGCTCGAGGGCGTCGCGATACGTCGCGGTGTCCTGAGTCATGAGGGTGCGAAAGCGTTCGCAGCGTACTGTATCGTCAGAAAGGCCAAGCAGCCCGAAGAGCGCCGCATCGCCGCGGTCCTCCTCGAGGGCGTGCAGGGCATGCCGCGTCGTCTCGTCGGCCTTCATCACGGGGATACCGGCGACGACAGGAAAAGCGCAGCACTCGCACCCGAGCACTCCCGCGTCGATGCGGCCTCCGTCGCGAACAAGCGCGTCGTTCTCGACGATCGAGACAGCGGTCCCACAAAAGGGACAGCGCAGGATATCCAGCAGGCTCACATGCATGCAAATCAGCCGTTAATCTGGGTCCCGAAGCGTTCGATGAAGACGTCGTCGCGTGAGCCGACCTCAGCGCGTCGGTAGTGCTCGGTCCCGAGGAGCGCCGCCGCGTCTTGTGCACTGACGTACTCCAGTGCACTCCCCTCGAACTGCGTACGGTGGCACCGTAACGCGGCCAGCTTCCGGCCCGCAAACTCCCCGGCCTCCATGACGAGTGTAGGTGCGGGCGCCATCGATCCGAACGCATCGGCATCAGCCACGCCGAGGATGAGCCTCGGTCGCGGGTCAGCCTGCTCGGGGTCGTTGGATGCGGTCTCCACGATGGCTCGCATTCTGCCTGCGGGCATACTGACATAACGCAGGGCCGGGCCCGCGGCGCCTAACTGCGCGACCGCAGCGGTGGTTCGTTCGTGAACCGCGATGTGGTCGGGATGCCAGTAGAGGCCGTCCTCGTCGAATGTGACGACGACGTGTGGTTGGAACCGACTGATGGCGTCGAGGATGTCCGCCTCGAGCTGCGCATGGTCGATCCAGGGGAGCATCCCATCCTCGTGGTTGAGCAATACGATGTCCCGAATACCGAGAATCCGCGCGGCGTCGCCCAGCTCACCCGCTCGAGTGTCGCGAAGCCGCCTGCCCTCGTGTCCGCCGGGCTTGCCGTCCTGCCCCGGGCCATGCTCGCCGTGCGTGAGGCACAGGAGCGAGACCCGGACGCCGGATTGGGTGCATCGGGCGAGCAGGCCCCCGCACGCCAGCGACTCGTCGTCGGGGTGTGCGAAAACCGCCAGGAGAGAAGCCCCGCTCAGATCGTCGAGTGGCAGTGACATGTCAGGCGGTGCGCTCGGCACGCTGACGCTCCGTGACCAGTCGCGAGTACACCTCCACGTGCGACGCGACCATGCGGTCGGGCCCGAAGCGCTCCACTGCGCGATTCCGTACGACGCCCCGGTCGAGCGCCAGCACGAGTGGAAGCCCGTCGACCAGGGCGTCGAGTGAGTCGAAGATCCCGCCCGTGATGCCGCTGTCGACGAGCTCCTCGACAGCGCCGCATCTAAAGGCGGCAACGGGTGTGCCGCATGCCATGGCCTCCGCCATGACGAGACCAAACGGCTCACTCGCTTGCACGGGATAGAGCAGGGCTCGCGCCCCGCCGAGTAGCGTCACCTTCTGGGCGAGGTCTACCTCGCCGGCATAGACGACTCGCTGGCCGTCGACCATCGGCGCGATGACGTTGGCATAGTAGTCATTCTCCGCCGCCGCGAGTACGAGGCGCACACCGGCCCGTCGGGCTATGTCGATCGCCTGCACTACGCCCTTGCCTTCGGTGAAGCGCCCAAGAAAAACGAGGTAGTCTTCGGGTTCGGGGTGGAGAACGAACGTGGCGGTATCCACTGCGTGATGAATCGTCCCGACGACGTTGAGTCCGGTGAGAAGCTGCTTTTGCGCAGCCGAGATGGCTACGAAGGGCGCCTCCAGGTAGCGAGACCAGAGCGTGACTTCGGGCAGCGTCGGCGCGTGGTGCAGGGTGAGCAATACCGGCGTGGACGAAAGCCGGGTGAACGCCAGCGACATCGGAGCGTACTCCGCCTGATAGTGAATGACGTCGAATTCGGCGGCCCGCTCGACGGCAGCGGCGAGGTTGAACAGCTCGCAGAGCTCCCACGGCCACAACGAAGTGTCCTCGTGATAACCCAGTGGAAAGCTTGCGTGGAGCCTGGCCGTCGTCGTCGATGATCCGGTCGCGAAGAGGGTGACCTTGTGGCCCATGGCCACCAGGCCGTCGGTGAGCAATGCGGTGACCGTTTCCACCGATCCAGACCGGGGCGGCGGTATCGCCTGAGCAACCGGGCCGACCACCGCGATACGCATCGGTCCAACCGGCCGCGGTGTCATCCGCACGCCTTTTCCAGAAACGGCGGCAGGACACGAGCACCGTCAAAGCACTCCCGCGCAATCTCGGTTGCACGGTTCGAATGGAGGGCGTATTCGCTTTCCACGCGTTCGAGGCCGTCGAGCGCCTCGTCGACGGTCGAGAAACCGATGAGACCGGTGCCTGAGGGGAGGTGGGCGCTCCACCCGGTGTCCTGCACGAGCGCCGGTCGCCCAGCCGCCAGGTAACACGCGGTCCGGTCGCTGAACCAACCCGAATGCCTAGCCACATAGGCGTGCTTGGCGACACCGAACTCCGCCTTCGATGCACGGATGAAGTCGCGGTAATCCCAAAGCGATCTGGAAACGCTCATCGCGTCGACCGGAGACCAGCCGTGCTCCTCGAGCAGCTCCATCGGACCGTTCACCGCGATCTCGAATCGCGAGGGCGTACGAGACGGTAGCTCGATGAACCGAATGAACTCCCGATCCTTGTTGCCGTCGACGTCCGTGAAGCTTTCGTTCTTCCAGGTCATCACGGTGGTGAAGCTCTCACCGGCCGGCGGCTCGTCGGTGTACCAGAGCTCGGTGACGACGGGCTGCCAAGTCGGGTGCCACACGAAGCCGCTCGTCGGCACGTCGCAGGCCGGCGTGCCGATGTTCGCCCCGAAGGTGAACAGATGGTCGAACCCCCGAAAGAACTCCACGTACCACTCTTCGCCTTTTGCGATCGCGAGCTGTGTGAACACCGGGTCCGAGTCGACGAACACTCGGCGCGGGATGGCCGCGTACTCGTCACGCCAAAACCAGGAGCCTCCGGAGAGGTTCACGAAGAGGTCGGCCTCGGCGCAGTAGGTGCGAACGGCGTCCTTCGAAAGACCGTGATAGGATCCGTCGTAGTTGACGAAGCTCCAACGGTCGCCGAGACCGAACGGCTCTAGCACCTCATGGATGTAGCGCGTGCCGTATCCGGGGTCGGTCGCGATCTCGTCGCGCTCCGGGTCGTAGTTACACTCGCCGGTGTCCTCGATGTAGAGGACCTCGTGCCCGAGCCCCCGGAGGCCGAGCAGATACATGAGTGAACACCAAGTGACGCCACCGAAGGGATAGCGAGCGACGATACCGGCTAGCACGATCTTCACGAGGTGGTCCGCTTCATGACGTAGCCTGCAGAAGCTCGTCCACCGTGCGCAACTCGTCGAGTGATTTACCGACGGACAGGCGCTCGCACATCCGCCGATAGAGCCCGCACGTCTTGATCAACTCGTCATGGGTTCCCTGGGCGACCAGCCGCCCATCGTTCAGCACGAGGATGCGCGAGGCGTCGCGGACCGTGGAGAGGCGGTGGGCGATGACGAGCATGGTGTGGCTGGCGCGAAGCCGCCGCAGGGTGTCGAAGATCGCCCCTTCAGAAATCGCGTCGACCGCCGAAGTGGGTTCGTCGAGAATCAAGATCGGAGCTGCCTTCAGGAGCGCGCGGGCGATACCGATTCGTTGGCGCTCGCCGCCCGAGAGCGTCGCGCCCCCCTCATGGACAGGGGTCTCATAGCCCTGAGGCAGACGGGTCACGAAATCGTGAAGGTTGGCGTCTCGCGCCGCCGCTTCGACGTCGGCGTCCGAGGCGTCGAGCCGCCCGTAGCGGATATTTTCGGCGATCGTGCCGGTAAACAGTACCGGCTGCTGCGGGACCAACGCGATCTGCTCACGAAGCGATTTCAAGGAGTAGCGGACCACGTCGATGTCGTCGATGAATACGCGGCCGGAGCCGGGCTCGAAGAATCTTGGGACCAAACTGGCGATCGTGGTCTTACCGGCGCCGGTGAGACCGACCAGCGCGACCATCTCCCCAGGTCGGGCCTCGAAGCTGATGGTGTCGAGCACGTCCCGCTCGTCTCCGTACTTGAAGCTCACCTCATCGAAGCGGATGTGTCCCTCGGTGCCCGACGCGTCGATCCCATCGGAGTCGTCGAGGACCTCAGGGGCGAGGGAGAAGATCTCGCGGACACGGCGAGCACTCGTGACGGCTTGCTGCAGCGATCCGGTCGAGTGTGCAATCGCCGAGATCGGGTCGTAGACCGCGGCCAGATACGCGACGACCACGAGCAGGCTCCCGAGCGTCAGCATGCCGTTCAGTACGTGGAGCCCGCCCACGATCAGGACCAGAGCCGTGCCGGAAAGCGTGATCGCCGTCACTGCGACGGAGAAGAGAGATTCCTGCCACGTCAGCGTGAGCCGGGCACGCATGGTGTCGTCCCCAGAGCTCGAGAAGCGCGCCAGCTCGTGGCGCTCCCGCGTAAAGCTCTTCACAGCCGCAATCGACGACAGAATCTCGAAGGCGCGCTCGATCAACGTCGACTCCAGCGCCTTCACCCGCTCGGCGCGATCGAGCATAATGCGCGAGTAGAAGCGGAGGCACACATAGAGAAACGGCGCCACCACCAGCGAAAGCAGAGCGAGCGTCGGGTCCACGTAGACGAGGACCGCGAACATGACCCCCAGATTGAGCGTAGCGAGAGTCAACGGAAACACACCACCGATAATCAGGTCGTCTACACAGTGCGCGTCGGCATCGAGCCGATAGACCGAATCGGCTGTCGGGGTCAGGACGTGGTGGCGCAGCGGAAGCGCCTGGAGGTGCTCCAGGAGCTTGGCCCGGAGCGTGTAGACGACGCGCTGAGCCACCTTCACCTGCATCTGGGTGTGGACCATGCGGACCACCTCGTTGGCGACCTGGACCAGGAGACCGGCCAGGACGACGACAACGAGGAACGCCAGAGCGCTGCCCCCGATTGCCGCGGGCGTGATGGCTACAAGCGACGCGGGGAGCGGAAGACCGCCCAGCACATAGTCCACGATCACCTTGAGCGGCCAGGGGGCCAGCACCGCCAGGCCGATCTCCAAGATCGACAGCGCAAGGATCGCGGCAGCCTTTCCGCGATAGGGTCGGAGGAATCCGAGCGTCCAGGCAACCACGGTCACCGGAACACCCTCAGCCTATGAAATCGGACACCGTCGTCTCGGCGGATCGCCGGGGCGTGGGTTCGATCCTGGGTTCTACGGCGAATTCGACCATGGGTTCGGCCGCGGACGTGAGTTCGGCGGCGGGTTTGGCCAGGGGTTCGACCGTGGTCGAGACCGGCAATTTCAGCAGCCCGGCAGCCGTGCTGACCCGAGTGACCGCCCGGTCGAGCACCGCCGTGGTGCGCATCGCTTGCCAAGCGGCGCGCGCGCCGATCGCCGCGATGGCAACCACCGTGACCAGGACGGTCACCGACAGATCGTAGATGAAAATCGACGCGCTCATGCCGCCAGCCACCAATACGGCCAACGTGACACCCTGAAGGGTACCGACGAAGCTGGGACGCAGCCGTGCTCGAATCCTGAAGAGACAAGCTCCGTGCTCGTGCTCCTCCACGAGCGTCCGCACGTGCAACCATCCCCAGCGGCCGATCGCCAAGCTGAAATCCCGGTCGGAACGCCATCCCGCGTCGACGTCGACGATCTGAGCCGGCCGCGAAGCGCGCAGGACCCCGACGAGTTCCGTCAACAGCGTCGTGTGCGATGCACACGACTCGCCCCAGAACGAGCGCTCCGTACCGGAGCGAGTCACGAGGCGCGCGGACGCAGCGACGTCGCGCAGCGTCGGCATCGGCGACTTCCACGGATGCCGCGTCACATGCTTCGGCGCCACAGCCCGGGGTCGCAACAGACCACGGAGGCGACCCCTGAATCGGGCCAGCGGCTGCAGCAGGTGGAGCCACGCGATGAGGCCTCGATACAGAAAGCGACTCTGTCGTATTGGCCAGCGTCCGATGGCAGGCAGGTCGTCGAGTTTGGCACGCCAACCGCATCGGGCGCAGCGCGCGACGGTGATGCTCCCGCCGAGGATCCCGGCGATCAGAGGGAGCCACGCAGCGTCCATGCCTGCCAGCGGCCCAAAGACGCCAATGAGCAGCAAAACGAACGAAGCCGCCATCCACCCGGGCGAGTGGGGCATGTAGTGCCACCGGTGCGCCTGCGTGCTGTAGATCGACGGAAACGCCGCGGTACCCCAAACGCCCGTGTTCACGCGCCGCTCGGCCGATGTGCCCAGGAAGGGAAGCGGGCCGTAGATACGCCCACGCCACACCATTTGCCCGCCGAGAAACTTCTCGGGGTGATGCGCGTCGAGCCAAGCCTCCCCCTCGCCATATCCGACTTGCTGACGCCAATACGCTCGCACGCTCGCACGGTGATGGTGCCAGACCAACGCCGACGGCGCGAAGCCGATGTTCAGCTTCTTGGCCTGCAGCCGCCAGCAGATGTCGACGTCGTCGCCGGCACGGACGTAAACCGGATTGAAGCCGTCGGCCGCCAGGAGCGCGTCCCTTCTGAAGGCCATGTTGCAACCCGGTACGTGCTCCGCGATCCGGTCGTCGAGCATGACGTGGATTGGTCCTCCGGGGGCACGCGCTACACACTGTGACACCCATGGGTCGTCTGCCGGCACGACGTTCGGACCGCCGACGCCGGCCACGTCGGAGGAGAGCAACGGCTGCACCAAGTAGGTCAGCCAATCACGGTCGACCCGGACATCGGCGTCGGTGTACGCGATGATCTCACCGGTCGCGGCGGCGAGTCCAGCGTTCCGCGCCGCGCTCAGGCCGCCGTTCGGCACCTCGATGACACGGACGTCGGAATACCCTCGCGCGATGTCCCCCGTCCCGTCGCGCGACCCATCGTCGACGACGATGACCTCCACGTCGGGGTAGGTCAGCGCGTCGAGCGAAGTCAGGCAATCGGCAAGGGTGTCCGCGGCGTCGTACGCGCAGACCACCACCGAGACTCTCGGCCACGACGCGCGCGCGCTGGACGGGAACGGAGCGCTGGCGAAGACCTCTTGCACGGCGGCGAGCGCCGGTTTGCGGTGTCGCGTCTCATCGACCAGGCCAAAGTTCCAATCGTCGACCGCCCGGCCGCCACGCCACCACTCGTCTGTCCAGGAGTACGCCACCGCACCACAGGCGCCTTCGGCAAAAGCCGTCCGAAGATGCGTCGCCGTGATGCTCGCTTGGCCCTCGAGCCCCTCTCTCAAGCTGTCCCCACCGGCTTCCGCGAGGAGCAGCGGTCGGGTGCCCGCGAGATGCTGCAAACGCGCGAGATAGCCACGGAGCTCGGTCTCGCGATGGAGATAGACGTTGTAAGCGAAGACGTCGAACGCATCGAGCTCGAGGTGCTCAGTGGGCGGGAAGTTCACATACGTCAAAAGGCTGTCGGGCGCCGCGGCCTTCACGTCTTGGTAGAGCTCGCGCAGGAACCGCTCGATCCTCCGGTGGCCGTGCCAACGGACGATCCCAGCGGGGATTTCGTTGCCCAGCGCGAAGAGGAGCGCCGCGGGGTGCTCCGCGAGCCCTCGCACGGTCGTGACGGCGTCGCGTTTGATGCGCCGGGTGAGCTTTTTGTCGTCGAGGAATGGGATGTGTTGCGGCCACGCCAGTCCGACCATCACTCCGAGACCGTGCCGAAGGGCCTCGTCAAGCAGCCCTGGAGACGGCGGCGTGTAGGTGCGTACCGTGTTGATGCCGGCTGCCGCCATCAGTGCAAAATCTTGTGCGATGCGCGCCTTCGACGGGAACTGCGCTCCCTCGCTGTCTGGAGCGAAGGTGCCGTAGGCCACTCCCTTGATCAGGACACGACGCCCGTCGACCTCTAGGAACTTGCCATCCACGCGAGCGCGACCGCTACCGCCGGGGCCGCTTGGGGTGGGAGAGCCGCTCACACGGGTGGTGACTTCCACCGGGATAGCCGGCCGACTAGTCCGCCGAGACAGGCTGCGAAATCATGTCCATCAACCAGTGACCTGAGCGGCTTGCCTTGGTCTGGACGTAGCGCAGATTGTGGCGGTTGACCCCACCGTAGAGGGGCGTGCGCTCCGTGACTTCGATGCCGCCCTCCTCTACCGCCATCACCTTGTTGGGGTTGTTGGTGAGGAGTTCGACCCGCGCGATGTCGAGGTGGTTCAGGATCGCCACCCCGGCATCGTAGCGCCGCTCATCCGCGCCGAAGCCGAGCACGCTGTCCGCGTCGACCGTGTCTAGCCCATCGGCCTGGAGGTTGTAAGCGCGAATCTTGTTACCCAGTCCGATCCCACGGCCCTCCTGGGCCAGATACACCAACACGCCTCCGCCCCGATTCTTGAAGTGCTCGAGGCTCCCGCGGAGCTGCTCCCCACAGTCACAGCGCAAGCTGCCGAAGAGGTCTCCCGTAAGGCACGCCGAGTGGAGGCGGACCGGCACCGGATCGGGCCATCCCGCGCGAGGGCCGATCAAGACTGCCACGTGCTCCAGGAAGCCCCCACCCTCTCGGAAGAATACGAAACGGGAGTGCTCGGCGCCCGCCAATGGAACCGGCGCCTCGGCCACGGTGGTGATCTCGATTCCGGACCGGGCCGCCGCACGCTCCGCGTCCTCGTTCGAGACGACGAGAACCGTCCCGTCCTCGATCCAGCGCGCGAGTAGCGGCGACCCGCGATCCGACTCCACACTTACCACGGCCGGAAGAAGACGGGCGACTCGTGTGAGCGTCAACCCCGCCGATTCCGTGGCGCTGGCCGGACGCGTGTCGAAGCGGAGAGAAGAGCCCGATTGGGCGGGTCTCCACGCCGTCGCCAGTCCCAGAATCGTCTCCGGCGTCTCGCCTACGTCGAGTCCGACGCTGAGGTTCGCCTCACCCTCGTGCGCGGCGATCCCCATCGCTCGACCGCGATGGTGGGTCACGACCAGACGAAGGGGCGCACCGAGGGAGCGGAGCTGTTCCAGCCCGTCCACGCCCAGACATTCGACCGCGGCGACCAGGGCGCACGCACCTTGAGTCCCATTGGTCACGCAGAGAGCACGTCCCTGCTTGAGCTCGAAGAGTCCTCGTTCCGCTTTGTGCGCCATTCGGTCAGGTGGTATCGTTGGGGCCGCGTGTGCCCCGATCCGGGCGTCGTGGGCTGGCGGGCCGCTCCGCAATTCGTCCCGGAAGCCGGTTCCGGGGCGATCGGGCGAAAGATGCGCCTGTGGGACTCCGGCTGATGAGGGTACTCATTGAGATGATCAGGCTCGTGTCCGGGTGGGTGCTTGTCAATGGGCTGCTCCTGACGCCGTCGTGGCTCTCAGGCGCGGTGACGGACGCACCGGCGCCGGCCTGGCTTTCCCTGGAGGCGGCCGTGATCGTGGGTGCGATGGCGATCCTGCCACGGCGCCCTTGGAGCCGAGGGCTGGCCTGGGTATTGGCCACCGGAGTCATTCTGTTCGTCGTCGTCGTGCTCGCGGATGCCTTGTTCCGGGTGAGCCTGGGGCGCCCGCTCAACCTCTCCTTGGACCTCTACCTGCTGAGTGCCGTCTACCGGCTCGCGGTGGGGAATTCGGGGTTCGTCCGGACACTCCTCGGGTTCGGAGCGATCACCGTTTCCCTCGGCCTGTCGGCGTTCGCGATGGCGTGGCTCATGACACCGACCGCCTCGGACGGCAAGAAGCTTCTCTCCCGGCCCGTACCGCGCGCCGGAGGGGGGATCATCGTGGGCTCGCTCGCGCTCGGCCTCATCGGTCTGGGCGCGCCCGCCATCGGACACTTGACGGCCGCACCCGCCGTTTGGCTCGCCGTCGAGCAGGCGGGACAGTTTCGAGCGACCCGCCAGGAGCGGAGAGCGTTCGCTGCCGAGCTGGAGACGCGCCCGGACGGATTCGCGGACTTGCCGGGGCTGCTGTCGCGGCTGGAGGGGCGCAACGTCGTCGTGACGTACATCGAGTCCTACGGGATGGCGGCGCTCGAGGACGCCGAGTTCGCGGCGACCATCCGGCCGCGTCTCGACACGACCGCGGCGCGAATCGAGAGCGCGGGCCTCCACTTCGCGACCGGCGAGTTTGCCTCCCCCACTCTGGGCGGGCAGTCGTGGTACGCTCATGGGACCATGCTCAGCGGGCTCTGGCTCAAAAATCAGCTTCGCTACGAACTCCTGCTCGCGAGCGAGCGCGAGACGCTGGTGGACGACTTCCGACGTGCCGGCTACCGAACCGCGACCGTGATGCCCGCCATCACGACGAGCTGGCCCGAAGCGCTCCGACTCGGCTACGACGACGTGTATTCGCGGCCTTCAATCCCCTACGCGGGCCCGCCGTTTTACTGGGTCACCGTCCCGGACCAATTCACGTGGTCGTTCCTCGGGGACCTCATCAGGGAGGCGACGACCCCGCTCTTCATGGAAGCAGCGATGGTGAGCAGCCACGCACCCTGGACCCCCGTCCTGCCCCTCGTCGATTGGGACTCCCTGGGGGACGGAGCGATTTTCGGACCCTACCGAGAGGATGGGTATCCGCCTGAGGAGCTCTGGTGGGACGTCCAGGCCCTGCGCCAGGGCTACGCTCGCTCTCTCGACTACTCGCTGCTGGCGATGGCCGAGTTCGCTGAGCGGTTCCTGGATGAGCGGACCCTCTTGGTCGTGGTCGGGGACCACCAGGCCGCTCCCTGGGTGACGGGGGCGAGCGACGCGGACGTTCCGGCGCACGTGATCGCCCGCGACCCCGCCCTGCTCGAGCCCTTTTTCGAGTGGGGGTTCCGCCCCGGCGCCTTCCCCGACCCGGAGGGCACGCCTCCGCGAATGGACGAGTTCCGCGAGTGGTTCGTGCGGGCGTTCAGCGGCGGCACCGCCGCCTCCACCACTCTTTTGATGAAGGAGGGAAGGTGACAAACGGCTTCGGCACCGGCGCCCGGCTCTTCCATTGGTTGGTCGTGCTACTCGTGCTGGTACAGATCCCCGCGGGAATCGCGATGATCGCGCCCGCCCTCGAGCAGGAGTCGATCGACCGGCTCTTCATCTTGCACAAAGGGCTCGGCGTCGTACTCCTCGTGGTCGTGGTGGCCCGCGTACTGTGGCGGCTGGCCCACCCGGCGTCGCCCATGTCGGAGACCTTCCCCGAGTTGGAGCGACGCATGGCGACCACGGCGCACTGGGTTATCTACGTGGTCCTGATCGTGGTTGCGGGGAGCGGATATGTGCACGTGGTCGGGGATGGCTTCCCCATCGAGATGATGGACGCACTCAGGCTACCGACGCTGCTGCCTCTGATGCCCAGGGTCGCCTCGTGGGCGTCCCTCGTGCACCGATTCTCGACGTTCCTTCTGATCGCCCTGGCGTCGGTTCACGTGGCAGAGGTGTTGCGGCACCATCTGGTGCTGCGCGACGGGACGCTACAACGAATGTGGCCGCCGCTGGGCGGGCGGGGGCTCCGCGCCGACTCCGAAGCGAAGCCGGAGGGAGGAACCGCACCGAAGGGAGAGACAAACCGCGAGGGAGGGGCCGGTGGTGTGGCGCCGAGTTGAGCGGTGGCTCGGCTTGGTCCGCTCGCTGATCATCTACTGGCGTCCGGGCCGGCAGCGCGGGCTCCGGGAGCTATACCGCCCCTTCGTCGGGCCGGGGGATCTGGTTTTCGACGTGGGGGCGCATCTGGGGGACCGCACCGCGGCGTTCCTAAAATTGGGCGCGCGCGTGGTGGCCTTGGAGCCCCAGCCCGCGGTGCGCCGCTGGCTCGTGCGGATCGTCGGGCGCAGCCGTAACGTTTCGGTTCGGCCAGAAGCGGTGGGGCGCGCGGTCGGTACCGCCCGCCTGGCCCTGAGCCACCGCACGCCGACCATGTCCTCCCTGGCCGAGGACTGGCGAAGCACCCTGCCCGAACAGGACCCCGGCTTCCGCCGCGTGCGCTGGGACGACTCGTTGGAGGTGCCGGTGACGACCCTGGACGCGCTGATCGAGGACCATGGCCTCCCGCACTTCTGCAAAATCGACGTGGAGGGGTACGAAGCCGAGGTGCTGGCGGGCCTGAATCACCGCATCCCCGCGCTCTCCGCGGAGTTCTTGGGAGGAGCTCTGGACGTCGCCGAAGCGTGCGTGCGGAGGCTCGAGGAGATGAGTGGGTACGAGTTCAACGCGATCGAGGGAGAGGGGAGGATATTCATGTCGAAGCGGTGGCTCACGGCCGATGAGATGGTCGCCTGGCTGAGGCGCGACGGAGGGAGTGTTTCTTCGGGAGACGTCTACGCCCGGCTGACCGATGGCGAGCACCATGGCTGACGGGGCGATCCGTTGGTGGCAAACCCTGACGACGGTGGAGGCGGATGCGATCGAGGCAAGCGATCCGGTGGTCGTCCTGCCTGTCGCCGCGATCGAGCAGCACGGACCCCACCTGCCCCTCTCCACCGATCTCGAGATCGGGCTCGGCTTGCTCTCGGAAGCGTTCGGGCTGCTGCCGGACAGCTTTCCGGCCTGGGCTCTACCGCCGCAAGCGATCGGCTGCAGCCGAGAGCACGCGCGCTTCGCGGGAACGCTCTCTCTGGAGCCGGAGCAACTCACCGCCCTGATCGAGGCGACGGGCGAGGCCCTCGCGCAAATCGGCGTGCGGCGCCTCGTGCTGAGCAACAGCCACGGCGGGAACCGGCACGCGCTGGAGATCGCCGGTCTACGGCTTCGCGACGAGCTGGGTATGCTCGTCGTGCACGCGAGTTGGTTCCGTTTTCCCCAGCCGGAAGACGTGGACCTCCCGGAGGGGGAGTGGCGTCACGGCATCCACGGCGGAGCGGTGGAGACGGCCATGATGATGCATCTCCGGCCGGATCTGGTGCGCGCGTCCGAAGCGGCCCGGGCCCGCTCCTTCGGCGAGGAGCTCGAGGAGACGCTACGCCGGGTGGCTCCGGAAGGTCCGGCCTCGTTCTCCTGGCTCGCCAGCGATCTAAACCCGGAAGGAGTGGTCGGGGACGCCACCCTGGCCGACGCCGATCTGGGGGCACGGTTGGTGTCGCATTACGGGGCGACCCTGGCGGAGGTAATCGAGGACGCACGGGCGTTCCCCCTGGACCGGCTGGAGACCGACGCCCCGTGAGCGGCTCCGCTAACGCGGTGGGTCGGATTGGCTGAAGTCGCAGCCGCGCTAGACGAAGCCGCGGCCTGGGCGCTGGTACGCGCCGCCGTTCCGCGGGAGGTCCCTGAGCCCGGGCCCCGTCGTGTAGTTCATGGCACGCACCCGGAGCTCTGGCTCGAGCTGAGCGAGTCCGGCCGCTGGGAGACGTCGGCTCCACCCACGCCGGCGGCTCGAGATCTGCTCGACCTCTATATACCGCTCACCCGTGGGCCCGACTTGGTCATCGGGCAGCTCGGCCAGAGCCTGGACGGCCGCATCGCGACCGTGAGCGGGAACTCCCACTACATCACCGGACCGGAGAACATCCGCCACCTCCACCGACTTCGCGCTCTGGTCGACGCCGTGATCGTGGGGGCCGTCACCGTGGCGCTGGACGATCCGGAGCTCACGGTGCGGAAGGTGGAGGGCGAGAATCCAGTCCGGGTGGTGCTCGATCCGGACGGCCGCCTCGGGCAGGACCGCCGGGCCTTCTCAGACGGAGCGGCTCCGACGCTAGTGGTGCGACGCGCCCCGGGGGATGGCCCCCCGGAAGTCCTCACTCTTCCCGCCTCGGGCGCCGAGGGTTTCGAGCCGGGGGCTGTGCTGGAAGCGCTCCGTGCCCGCGGGCTGCGGCGGGTGTTGGTGGAGGGGGGAGGGGTCACGGTGTCAAGGTTCCTCGAGGCCGGCGTTCTCGACCGACTCCACCTGGCCGTCGCGCCCATGTTGATGGGCTCGGGCCGCCCGGGCATCACCCTGCCGCCGATCGAGACCCTGGACCAGTCGCTCCGGGCTCAGTGCCGCCACGTACCCCTGGGAGACGACCTCCTCTTCGATCTCGATCTGAGATGAGCAGGACGACGCCCGGGGGGGGAGGAGACCGGGGATCAGGGAGTGTCTGGGCCCCGGGGGAGGGCCAGCAGGTCCACGTGTCCCACCTCCAGCCCGGGCGTCGAGGCGGTCGTTGCGCGACGGCGCCCTGCCCAATTCTGGATGAGCGGAGCGGCGGCGGGGCGCTGCTTGGAAGCAGCAGCCACCCACCCGTCGATCAGCGCGCGAGCCAGCGAAGCGTCGGCGGCACCCAGGCGCCAGGGGCTTGGCCGGAGTCGGGTGTCGTATCCGGCCGCGCGGAACGCGCGCTCCGCCGCGGAGCCGGCCGCCGGTCCCAGCGCAGGCCCCATCCCCTTGTCCCGGAGCTGATGGCTCCGCACCGCCTCGGCGACGAGCGCGTCGTCGGGGTCGGGGTCATCCCAGGTCATCGTGCCGTCCCAAGTGAGGGCGAGCAGCGCCGCACTCCCGGCCGCCTGGCACGCCGCTACGAGCCGCTCGAGCCACTCGTGGGTCACCAGATCCAGCAATGCGGAAGCGGTCACGAGGTCTGCTCCGGGGACGAGCCCCAGCCCTTCCCGGTCCAGCTCGCCGACGACACACTCTACCCCAGCCACCCCGCGCACCGCGACGGCCGTATGGGTCGCCCGCTCGAGCAAAGCGGCGTCCCTGTCCACCAGCGTCCAGGCCTGCTCACCCGGAAGCCGGGGCGCGAGGTGGCGGAGGTTCGAACCGGTGCCGCTACCTAGGTCGAGCACGCGCCGGCTCGGACGGGACTCCCACCACTCGGCAAGGGGGACCACGAGATCGGCGGCGCGTGAGCGGTGATCCACCGGCTCGCGCAAGGCCAACCAGTCCGGGGCGAAGGTCTCCTCACCCACCCGGAGAGAGTTCCTGAACGGCACCCTCGAAGGCAAGAGCCGCGTCGCCCCAGGTAGGGAGAGAACTGCCGTGGCGGAGCGATCCCTCCGCGAACTCAGTCCGCCTTGCGGTCCCCTCCGGACCCGAAAGTAGTTCCTTCAGCGCCACTGACAGGGCCGTCTCGTCCCCGGGGGGTACGAGCACCCCGGCCTCGGTGGGTACAGTGTCCGGAACCGCTCCTCCATGCGTGCTCAAGACCGGGAGCCCGCGGGCGAGGGCCTCGGCCAGCACCATGCCATAACCCTCGTAGTGAGTGGCAAGCACGAAGATCGAGGCCGAGTGATAGAGCGCGTGCAGTTCCGGGGCGCCGAGCTCGCCGGGGAAGTCGATTCGGTCCTCCAGCCCCAGCGCTCCCACTAGCGCTAGCACCGAGTCGGCAAATTCCGGCGTACGCGTCAGGCTCCCCGCGCACACGCAGCTCCAGGGGAGAGCGGCGACGCGGGCGAGGGCGCGAACCAGCACGTCCTGCCCCTTTCGGGGGATCACCGAGCCCACGCACAGAAGGCGGGGAGGCTCGCCGGGCCCGGGGCCCACCGCGGCCCGCGCCTTATCCGTCCCGGGTGGTACGACGCGGACGCGCGAGGCAGGGACGCCGTATTCCCCGAGACGGCGCGCGCTGAACGCGCTCGTCACGACCACGCCAGCGCAGTGCGCCAGAGACTCGCGCTCCAACCCGGTGAGGCGAGCGTGCTCGGCGGCGTCCAATCCTGTCTCGTCGGCAAGCGGATGGTGAATGAGGGCGGTCAACCGCAGGCGGTCTCGGTGGGCCCGGAGAGGGTCGGGAAGCGGGCTCATGGCGAGGCCGTCCAGGACCACCCGGGCGCCTTCGGGGATCCCCTCGAGGGTGCGGGTGAGGCTGGACTCCGCGCACGCGTCGCCCTCGGGAAATCTGCCCTCGAGCCTGTGGGCGATCACCCTCCAGCCCAACGCCGTCAGGCCCTCGGCGATCCGGGCATCGTAGAGGTAGCCGCCGGTCCTCTGGTCGAGCGGTCCCGGAACGATCAGATGGAGCTCCCGCGCGCTCAAACCGACCCTTCGAAGGACGCCCAAGCCACATGCGACTCGTGAAGCGTCACGTTCAGTCGCTGGATGCCACGCGCCTCCTCTCCGAGGTGACCCTCATGAACTGCGCTCACGAGCCGGTCGAAGATCGTGCGCGCCAGGAACTCGGTGGTCGTGTTCTGTCCCGTGAAAGCGGCCTCGTCGTCCAGGTTTCGGAAATCGAGCTCCCCGAGGATCTCTTTAAGCGTCGCGCTGGCGAGTCCGATGTCGACCACCAGGCCGTCGGCGTCGAGTGGATCGCGCCGGAAAGTGGCATCGACCACGTAGGTCGCCCCGTGGAGCCTCTGGGCCGGCCCGAAGACCTCGCCCCGGAAGCTGTGAGCGATCATGAAGTGATCGCGAACGTTAAGGCTGTACAATGGTTCGGTCTCCAAGCGGCTCCCGGCCGCGGTCAGGGTTGGGCATAGCGGATGCGGTGACACAGGATCCCCCGCCCATCTTCGACAAGGCGGCCCATCACCTCCGGGAGCGTCTCGAAGTCGCTCTCTCCCGAGATGAGGAGGTCGAGCCGCTCGTCGCACAGAAGCTCTAGCGCGACCCCGAGCCGGCGGGAGTGATCCCAACGCGGAGCCCGGTCCACGGGGATGCGGCCCACCTGGCTACTCGCGAGGGTGAGCCGGCGGGAATGAAACTCCTCGCCTAGGGGGAGCGCCACGGAACGGGTGCCGTACCAGCTCAGTTCGACAACCGTGGCCTCGACGCCCGCCACCGTCAGAGCGGCTTCGAGCCCCTCCGGGCTTCCGCTGGCGTGGAAGACGAAATCAGCGTCCGCCCCGGCGGGAGCGCCATCGGCGAATTCCAGCCCCAGGCCCCGGGCCACGTCCTCCCGGGAGGGGTCGACGTCCACCAGGCTCACCCGGGCTGCGGGGATCTGGTGGCACAGCCAGGCTACGAGGAGCCCCACGACCCCGCCCCCAATCACCACGATCCGGTCGCCCACCGAGGGTCGCGCGTCCCACACCGCATTGAGCGCGGTCTCCATGCTCGCGCCGAGGACGGCACGCTCGGGAGGCACCCCGTCCGGCAGAACATGCACAGCTCGAGCCGGCACGCTGTAGAGGTCCTGGTGGGGGTGGAGGCAGAAGACGTGCCGCCCGACGAGCGAGTCACCGCCGCTGGTGCCTTCAGAGGACTCGGACCCCTCCGAAGCCTCCAGCACCTCGCCCACGCTGCTGTACCCGTATTTGACGGGTCCGGGAAAGTCGCCCTCCTGGAAGGGGGCCCGCATCACCTCGTGCTGGGACGGCGGCACCTCGCCACGAAAGACCAGCGATTCCGTGCCTCGGCTGATGCCGGAGTAGAGGGCGCGCACGAGCACATGGCCCGGCTTCCCGGGGCTGAGCGGCGACGCGACGATCTCTCCATGGCCCGGAGCGTTGATCCAGAACTGGCGAGCGGTTCTCGGCACGAGCTTTCTGGTTCCTCCCTAGTTAATGTCGGTCCCATGAGTCAGACGACCCGGAAACCTCAGCCTCCCACTTCCAGGGGGCGACCTTCGTCGCCGTTGGGCGACGTGGCGCTGGGGCTCTTACCCCTCCTGGCCGTGTCCCTAGCAACTTGCCGGATGCTTGCCCTTCCGACCAGCCACATGCTTCTCGCGGTCGCATCGTACTCGGGTCTGGGTGCGCTCCTGCTCGCCAAGCTTCCATCCGACCACCCGGGTCCCGGCCTCGGGCCCGCCAACCGTTTGACGCTGGCCCGCACCTCTCTCGTGCTGCCTCTTGCGGCGCTGGCTCTCTTGCCCGGCGTGCTCACCGAAGCGGGTTACTGGTGGGTGGTGGGGCTGTCCGCCGTGGCGCTGGCGCTGGACGGGCTCGACGGACCCCTCGCGCGGCGAACCGAAACGGAGAGCAGATTCGGGGCCCGCTTCGATATGGAGCTGGACGCATTCCTGCTCTTGGCGCTGTCCGCATTGGTTTGGCAGGGCGGGAAGGTGGGGCTTTGGGTGCTTCTCATCGGTGGCCTACGGTATTTTTTCGTGCTCGGGGGGCTGCTGTGGCCACCGCTCCGCGGGGCGCTGCCGCCCAGCCAGCGACGGAAAGTGGCTTGTGTGGCGCAGGGCATCGTGCTCGTGATCTGCATGGCTCCAGTGATCCAGCCGGCTCTGGCCACGACGCTCGCTGCCTCGGCTCTGCTTCTCCTCGTCTACTCGTTCGTCGTCGACACCTGGTGGTTGGCACGGAGCGACCCGTTCGCCTTGAAGACCCGGTACCGATAAGCGACGAGCCCACGTTTCAAGCACTGGCGCAAGGCGTTGCCCCCCAAGTGACTCTCGAGTCTCGCACTCATCGAGGACAACGGGCGCGTGAGGGCGATGAGTAAGCTGAGCGCCCGATCGCGGGGGCGGTTGAGCTCGAGAAACGGGGTCAGATCCCGGTCCTCCACGAGTTCGAGCCCGTACTCGCCCGCGAGAGCGTCCACGGCCCCCGGGAGCATGAGCGAACTGGCACGCCACCCCCGGCGGAACTCGTGCACCCAGCGATCTTCTCCGGCACCCGCTAGAAAGTCATCGCACAGCACCAGGTATCCGTTTGCGGCAATCGCCTTCGCGGCGTTCGCTACGAACGCCTCCGCATCCGATGACTGGACGAACGATTCGATCCCGAAAGCGAGGTCCACCGGGGCGGGAAGGGGGTCCGTGCAGAAATCGAGCTCGAGGATCGTGCCCCGCTCGCCTAGTCGCTTACGTGCGAGCTCCGCGTGGACCCCGCTATTGGTGACACCGAAGCCGGCCACCTCCGTCCCGCGGAGTACATGTTCCAGGCTGGCGCCGACGCCGCAGCCAAGGTCAAGAACGCGCTGTGCGCCGCTTTCTGCGATACGGGCCCTCAGAAGATCGTGCACGAAGTGAAAAGCTTCCTCGCGGCTGCCGACGCCCTCACCCCAGACCGCCCGATGAATGATTCCCTGAGCGCCGCCTTGTCCATGGGCAAGAAAAATCGCCGTATTCTGGTCGTAGTAGCGCGCCACATCGGCGCTTTCGAATCTCACGACGCAAGCGTTACGCTTACGGGAGGGCAAACACCCAAATCGCGCCGCTCCCCTGAGAAATGTTCTCACCGGTCAGCCGGGCGTATGAAGTCGTTTGGGCGATACGACCACCCGCGCCGATCGCAACATACTGCCTCCCTTCGACCTCGAAAGTGACCGGCGCACCGGATATGTCGCCGTTCAAACGTGTCTCCCAAAGAGGCGCTCCGGTGTCTGAGTCGAGCGCGAAAAACCGACGATCCGCCGCTCCTCCGAACACGATACCACCCCCAGTGGACAGGGCCGCAGCCGTCATCGCGGCCCCGCTCGGGAGGCGGTACTCCCATGCGCGGGCCCCCGTGACGGGATCGATCGCCACGAACTCGCCCACGTAGTCGTAGCCCGGCACCGTCTTGATGAGACCCGTCCTCATACCGGCGTATCTCCCACCCGGCTCCTCTGAGACAAAAGTGACATCCATACAGCTATTGTTGAGGCCCATGTAATACAGTCCGGTCACCGGGCTGTAGCTCGGCGAATTCAGATTCCTCGCCCCGTGGTAGTGCGGACACACCTCGAAAACTTTTTCGGAGTCGACGTCCGCCTGGCTGGGGATCTGATCCGGGTTGATGACGGGGCGCCCCCCTTCGGTCCATCCCATGACGAGGTTGTCGTAGGCCGTTCTGAATGAGTGGAGGAACTGGCCTGTCTCCCGGTCCAACACCACGCCCCACCCGATCTTGCTGGTGTGGATAAGCACCTTACGGACCACACCATTGATCACCATATCGATCAAAGTGCTCTCGTAGGGAGAGTCCATATCCCAGTTGTCTTCCGGAACCACCTGGAAGTACCACTGCATCTCGCCGGTCTCGATGTCGAGCGCAATGACCGAGTTCGTGTACAGCGCATCGCCCCCCCCACGGAGCGTGGAAGACCAGGGCATAGGCTGACCGGTACCGAAATAGACGAACCCCAACTCAGGATCGTAACTGGCTGTGCCCCACGTAAGCCCACCGAGGGGTGGCAAGTTGCTATCCTTCCAACTCTCCGAACCGGGCTCCCCCGGGGCGGGCACGGTATAGGTCTCCCAGATCAACTCGCCATCCTGAGCATCGTACGCCGCCAGAGCGCCACGCGCGCGCCGGTCACCCCCCGTGAATCCCATGATGACCTTGCCTTCGGCGATCAAAGGGGGGTGGTTGTGGCCTCGCCCCGAATGATAGTCTCCCGTGCTGACCTCCCAGACCAGTGTGCCGGTGCGCGCGTCCAAAGCGACCAGATAGGAGTCGGCGGTGCCCCAATAAATCAGGTCCTCGTACACCGAGACTCCGCGGTGACGGTTGTAGGCCTGGGAACTTCCAATGTCCTCGGGATAGGCGCGCTCGTGAATCCACTCCACGTCTCCGGAGACCACGTCGAACGCGACGACACGGCCGCTCCCCTCAGAGACGTACATGAGCCCATTGGCGACGATCGGCGTCGGGACCCATCGGCTGTTGTCCCGCATCGAGTAGGACCAGACTGATCGGAGATTTCGAACATTCGTCCTGTTGATCTGGTCCAGAGGACTGAAGCCGAACACGTCGGGGGTGCGCCGGTAGCTCAGCCAGTCGCCATCCTCCGGGTTCATCAGGCGCTCCTGAGTGATCGACTCCCATTCCCTGGGTTCGCTCTGAGCGAACACCCCGGCAGCCGCCAGCATGGTGGCAAGCGTCGCACAAGAAACGCTGTGCGCGAAGAGCGCTTTGGGTGTCTTCTCGCTCATGCCTTCCTCCGCCTGAGGGTGCCGTTGTTCGGAGGAGCGACTTCAGCTTCTCCGCAAGCCGGTATCGTAACCAGGGCACCAGAGGTGGGCAACGCGAACTTCATGAGCAGCCTGTTGGGGACAACCGGGCCGCAGATGGTGTTCGAGTGCCGCCTACGAGTGGTAGTTTCGAGGCTCGGCTGAGGAGGAGTCATGTACGTATCGACGGGAAAACCCAGGAGGTGCCGCTTGAGAAGAGCCACGCTCGCCGTGGGAGTCGCCGCACTGTTGGCACCCTCGGGGCTACAGGGTCAGCAAACCATGCAAGGTCTGGAAGGAGCGTGGCTGATCACCGAAGTAGTGACCGCCGGGCCTCGCCCCCGGACCGTTAGCTCGCCGCAGCCAGGCCTACTACTCTTCACGGGCAATCACTACAGCTATACACTCGTCACGGCTGAACAGCCCCGTCGCAACCCGCCGAGGGGGTTCGCCACCGTGGAGGATATGCTCGACGTTTGGAATCCGTTCTCCGCGAATGCGGGCACGTTCGAAGTGTCTGGCAACAGCATGACGAGGCGCCCGATCGTTGCGAAGAGCCCGGACACGATGGCGCCGGGGGCCTTCAACGAGTACACCTTTCGCCTGAGCGCCGACACGCTTTGGGTCACGACGGTAGGGACGGAGGGGGGGCCGTCAAGGAACCCGTCTACGGTCAGGTACGTCCGGGTGCGCTAAGGAATCTCAGACGGGTAACTAATCGATCGGCACATTAAACCGCACTTCCAGATAGGTAATTGAGCCTTCCACTGCAGTGTATTGGTGTGGCGTACCCTCAGGAATCAGAATAGCGTCACCCTTGGTCACGTGCCGTGCCAGCCCACCTTCTATGTTTCCCTGACCGCCTCCAGCCGGTCTGACCACGATACCGCCTGTGACCAGAGTGCCAGCGCCATCGGTGACATAGTGAAGCTCTGTGCCAGGTCGATGAACGATAGCGCCAGCGGCTTCAGTGCGACGAATGAGGTTGATGCGATAATGGTCGCTAATCTCGATTCGTGAAGCAGCCATGCTTGAACGCTCTCCGACAGCCGTTGCCAGTGCGGACGCTATATCGGTTCCTGGCGTGTAAAGCGCAGGAGGTACAGGCTCTTGGGCGATTGCAAAGGCAGGGAATGCGAACAGAATGATCCCAACAATTTTGACTTTTAACATGGCAGTTTTCCTCCTGTAATTGGCTGGGCCGAGCCCAGGGGATCCTCACAGAACACGCCGTCGATGACACAGACGTGGAAATGGCTCGCATCTCAGAGCGTGATCCGAATGGATCGTAGCAAGGTGAGCAGCAAGTGCGCCGCCTGCCACTAGGGATGTATCGGCATGGCCCGCCTGCCGTTTACGATGGGCGGAAAGTGTCCTTCACCTCGTCATGCACGGCCGTGATAAAGCGATCCTTCTCCGAGCGTGATTTGCGGTCGTGCGTTCTTGGTACGCGAAGCCGAGAAAACAATTCACTGGTCCCGACAAACCGCCACCCACTCGGCACCTCACTCCCCATAGCCAAGCCCTTCTAAGAACCCGGCCATGCCGCCACCCGGACCTTGCCGGTGAGGAGGTCCTGGAGGAGACCGGCTTTTAGTGCCCCTAGCCGTCCAACCTCCTCCCTGCCCTTCTCCTCGACTGCTCGTACTGAGTAGAGACGTTCCATTATTCCATCCTGCTCGTGAAGGGACGGAAGAGGAAGGGGGAACGCCCGAAGCTGCGTCTTGTTGATGGAAGCAAGGTTGGTCGTTTGCTTCCCCTTCGCTAGGAAGTACGCCTTCCCGTGAGAGCTTTCTGCGACGTAGGAGAGGTAGCGCGGGCGTAGCCGCGGCCCACATCGCACGGAGAAAACATGGTTCTGGTGAACGCAAGGATCGATCTGTCCGGCCCAGACATCTCCACGGCCAAGTTTGTCGATGTCGCCGCCCTCAGTCATGAGGACATCACCTGCCCGCAACGCATAGCGAGGGACTTTCGTCCGCTCGATGCGAATCGTCTTGATCTCAGTGAGATCCAGGTACCCATTTTGGACATTCGCCACCCGGAGGTACGCCACTTCGCACGGATCTACGAGAACGCGGTTTGTGTTCTTCGCAATCCCTGAGCGAGCCTCCGCCACTTTACCCAGGGTTGTGGCCTCCCACCCCTCAGGAATCTCCCCGATCTCGGTCTGCTTGAACCGCGTGTGGCCGATGCCCTTGGTCAGCAGGTCCTGTAGCAACCCTTCCTTCACACGCCGGGTCTGCTCGATGACCGCCTGCGTCGCCCGGATCACCTCATCCACGGAGGAGAGGATAGCGGCGATCTTCTTCTGCTCAGGGAGGGGAGGGAGGGAAACGGTTTCCATGGCCAACGTTTCAAAGCTGATGGACTTTCGGCGGTTGATGCTGCCCTGGCCGATTGCCGTATAACGACTGAGCATCATCGGTGTGCGAAGAAGCTCCAAGAAGAACTTTCGCTCCACCCTGGTGGGGTCCACATCAAAGACCGTGTACATCGGGCTGATGATTCCCTTTTCCCGAATGTCCAGGCAGTCGATAGAGCCTTCATCTAGGTGAATCGTGGCGTAGGCGTACTGCCCTCTCCTGACGAGTCTGTAGCTCACGGTGTCCTTGCTGAACACCTGCTTTCCGAAGTACTCCAGCGACGGCACGAAGCCATCATATTTTAGTGCAACTGAGGACTTCATCGTCCCCCTCGGACCGCTCTGACACCCCCCAGGCGAACTCACCTATTTGCGTCGGAGACCAACCGTCAGGCGTCATAGCCAAGCTCTTCTAAGAACCCGGTCATGCGGCCCTCTGCCGCGTCCCGTTCCGCCATCAACCCACGGAGCTTCTCCACCACGGCTTTCACATCAATGGGAGGTGGCGGCGGGTCGGTCTGCACGTAGCGGGTGATGTTAAGGTTGTGGTCATTGTCCCGGATCTCGTCCAGGTCAACCACCCGGCAGAACAACTCCTCGTCCTCGTAGCTTTGGACCGCCTCAGCTAGCCGGGTCACCTTCTCATCGGACAGGATGGGCGGGACGTCGAAGAACTCCTCGCGAAGAGGGGAATCATCGTCACCCGCGAGACCGTCAGGCAGTGGTGTCGGAAGTTTCGGACCTGAGTACGCACGGAAGCTCAAGCAGCGCCAAGGTCGGCTGGGCGATATTGGGCACCTAGATGAGGTCTTCGTGAAGATCAGAGGCGAGCGCCATCTAGTCGGGGCACCTCACCGGACACGCAAAACACTCCCGCAGCGAATCCGATGGTGTGCCTACGATGCTCTCGCAACGCCCACGAGCTAGTCGAGACCTTTCTTTCACCGGCTCTCACCCCCACGGGCCTCCAGAAGCACATCTCGGTTCGCCTCCAACAAGTCTCGGGCTGTGGTACCAGGCTCTCCAGTGATGTCCCTGAAGTGAGTTGTCAGGGTGGTCCCAGAAGGCCGAGGTGCCCGAACCTCGTCCTCTGGCCCCGCCTCGATCACCTCTATTTCGATGCCGCTGATCTCGCTGGCGATTGAGGCGACGTCGCGCATTCGGACCACTGCCGGACCAGTGATCTCATAAACTCGGTTTTCGTGGCCAGGCGTTATGAGCGCAACGGCTGCGGCAACAGCACAGTCCTCGCGGGTCACGAACGCGGTCCCAGGATCGTCCGGGAGCACCACCACGCGACGGTCCTCAACCATGCGAGCGGCCTGGGTCACAAGTCCGTCTGCATACCACTGGTTCCTGAGCGCCGTCCAAGTTACCCCGCTCTCCCGCAGGTCTGCCTCCGTCGCTCGGTGCCATACCGCAATCGGAGACACGTTGTTGTCAGCGTCCACGAATGAGGTATAGACGATGTGCTTTACCCCGGCCTCGATGGCCGCGTCAATCGCAATCTGCTGAAGCTCGACACGTTGCGCCGGTACTCGTGGATCCGGGTTGCTGCTGTTGAGGCTGATCAGGAGCATCCGGTCACCGCCCTCGTAGGCCGTCTCCAGGGATTCGGGTTGGAGGAAGTCACCAAACCGGGTGCTCGCCCCGAGTGCTGCGTATCGTTCGAGTCGCTCGGGCGATCGGCTCACCAGGATGAGGTCTGCGGGTTGAACTCCGCGAGCAAGCAGCGCCTCCACTACGAGGCCACCGAGCTGACCGGAGGCTCCTGAGACAATGATCCGTGGCGCCGGATCGTCTATTTGCGATGCACATCCGCCAACTGCGACGCTCGTCATGAGGGCGATTCCGACCCCCATACTACGTAAAGCAGCCCGTCGTGAGAGCGGTTGCCCGGTGCCAGTTTTCATAGTTTTGGATACCTGTCTGTAGATGCACTCCAGTGAACAATCTGATCGGGTGGCTTCCCTCATAGATGATCCCTTCACCAAGCTTCACGCTCGATGGCGCAGCGACCTTCGCGGGCTGCGTTCAGGCAGGTGACGGGGTCGGACATGGGCGCACTCGAGAGTCAGACTGCAGTCAACATCTGAGAGTGAGCCGGTACACGCAAGATCAGTCGGGGTGCCAGGATACGAACCGGGGGGGGACTCCTCTACCCACTCGCAGGACAGCCGTTGTTTTTCGGAGACCTACGCGGGGATCATGAGACTTGCTCACCGCACGTAGACGTGATCTCCCGCCCTTCTTTACGATGCCATTAGTTAATGGTTACCCCCGCTGGGTCTTGATCGGGACTCAGGCTTCCGTTCGATCGCCGATACAAGATACGTCCACGCAACTCATCGGCGGACGTTATCTCATAAAGAATGTGCGGCTCAGGGTTGTCATACATGAACGTCGACTGCGTCGGCTGCTCACCCGGATGCGAAAAGCCAACCTAATGTCCGACTTCATGTGCATGAATATCTGGGTCCAAGCCTGCGTTCGTCCCATGCACGGGATGTCCTGGTCCAGTTTCGATGGAGCCAGAGCATGTGGGCCTGCCCGAAGACGAACGCCAGCTGATGCTGGAGAACTACTTCACCCTGACCAGCCGGTGACCCCCCAAGCTGGACTCTTTGCTGCTTGAGAATACTTGAAGTCCGGTTCGGGCCGCTGAGGCCCGAGCGGAGTGTGCGCCTTGAACCGACAGCTTGGCGGACGCGTCCCTGAGAACGGCATCCGCCTAAAGCGTCGAAGAGTGAGGTCGATCACGATCTCACGGTGGCGGCGAAACAGACGTCGAAATAGGTTAAGAATCGTCGAGGTTCGGGTGCGATGTAGACTCCCGCATTGATTTGTCTCGTAAGGAGGTTTGCAGTGTTCGCTCTGTCCGGTCGTACCTTAAAGTACTTGCTGCTGTGGATTATCGTGATCCCACTTTCCCTCGTCTTTGCACGATTTTCTGACGCACGAACAATGGACCTGACCGCCAGCGCGGCGCAGCAGGAGCCTCCCTGCCCCGGGGGCCCGCTACAGAATTTTGTCACGGGGACGAGCGAATCGGGGGTTCCCTCGCCGGAAGCGGTCGCGCATGGCGAACCCCTCACGGGCCGGTACTGGGGACCGAACTCCCGCTCTTTCTGGCACTGCCACGGCGGTGGCCAATACATCGTCGTGATGGAAGGACAGGCCCGTTTTCAGAAGCGCGGAGAAAGAATGCGGAATGCCCCTGTCGGCAGCATAGAATTTGCGCTTCCAGGGGTGGAACACTGGCATGGCGCCTCGTCTTCAGAGGGAGCTCGACACATCAATCAGAGTTTGTCGATCGACGGGGGGAGCGGCGTATTCTGGATGGAAGAGGTCAGTGAGGCCGATTATACGGGGAATGGCATCGGGATCATGTCCAGAATGAGATACCTGGAAACTGGAGAACGCTAGGGTCACCAGAGATCGCTGGAACTACGCTAGGAGGTGAGTCATGGCCGAGCTCGATCGACGAAACTTCTTGACCTGCGCTCTCGCTTCGCTGGGACTCACGGCCAGCACGCTTCCACTCTCACGGATCTTTGCGCGTCCTGAGTTGCGGGTCTGAGTGGGGCAGGGGCTAGGCCAGACGTATCGCCGTGGGTAGCCGGGTCAGTTCCCGGAGACCGACGGTTCAGAAGAAGAACGCGAATCCGGTTCTCAAGATTGCACTCTCGCTCTTGTCGCCAATCCCTCCCTGAGGGGTCAGGTCAAGGGTTAACTCGAAGGTATCGAAGTCCAGTCCGAGCCCACCGGAGAGTCCATTCCCCAAGCCCTGAAGCCTGCTTCCACCGACGCGGATGGGAAGCCACGATGCCAGACGAACCTCAACCACTCCAATGACTGATGAGCCCACCTCGAATGGCCCCCTGAGGCCTTTTTCCCACAGGACGCCCAGTCCAAAGAACGCATTGAACTGGTAGCTCCCCTCAAGGCGGAGCGTCGCCGGGAGTGCCGTACTTTCCGTGATCCCTGGGAGCGTTTCGGTCGAGAGGGTGTCCAGAACGTCAATCAACTCCCCGATGCCACCGGCTGTGAAGACCGAGTTCACAAGGCCTAACTCACTCCCCGTGTGTTCTATTGAGCCGAACCCGCGCAGCAGTCCGCCCAAATACAGCTTCCCTAGGTTGGCGGCCAGGAACATATCTCCCGCGAAGCCGCGACCCCCGACCGTGCCAGTCCCCTTTGGATAGGTGAGCTTCAGGTTCGCTTCGACCGCAGTGCTGCTGAGGGTGACGCGGCTCGTCGAATTGTCCGCGAACGCCGATCCGTCGAACAGAAGCTCACCGCCTGCGAGGCTGTAGAGGTAGTGGGCTCCGATACCCATACGGACGCGGGTTTCATTCTCAGCATCCTCGAAGAGGTTGATTAGCGTCAAAATTCCCAGGTCGCCGTAGGCGATCCCGCGTCCCCCCAAGCCGTTCAGGTCCACCACTAGGTTGTTGCTAGAGGACCCGTCACGCAGAATCCTGGAGACGGCTTCGGGGAGGGCTCCCTGGGCGTGGACGCGAACGCCCGCGCTCACCCCGACCATTCCGAACGAAAGAGGGGAGCCGATGAACAATCCAGCCTCAGAGTGCGCACGAAGGATCGCCCCTTCACCTGGTGGCGCTTTCCCTCCTATGAGGAACGCATCCGACGGCTTGAAGTCATCCACGATCTCGATGATGGCGGCCACGTCACCGATGTCGAAAGTGTTGTTAGATATCGAGGCGTTGATGTTGGGGGAAATGGTGCCCTTTCCCTCCAACATGGCTGCGAACGGGTTCCCATTCGAAGCCTGTTGAAGTGCCCCGGCCGTCTGCGAGTGAGCCGGGCCGGAAAAAACGAGTGCCGAAGCGAGTCCGAGCAAGGGCAGAATTCTTCGGGTATGCATCATTCGCCTCCCGCCTTGCCTTTGATGTTGATCGTCAACTGAGCCTTGGGCTTGAAGATGATCACCTCATCTCCCGTGATGAGACTTCTCGAACCCAATGCAGGCGGGAGTATCGTCGCGTCCACCCGTAACGTCATCTCACCCTCCTTGAAGACGGTGAGTTGTTTAATGGGAACGTCCACATTTACGGTTCGCACGGTCGACCCGGTTGCCCGCCCCCTGGCGTCGACCGGTGCGGCGCCAACTGAAATTCCCCGAACAACCAACTGCTGCGACGCATTGAACGGGTTGAATGAATCCCGTTGACTCTCCGAGGGCGTAGGCGCCAAAGCCACATCTAACTCCAGAGCCACAGGAATTGGATTTGTGATTTCGAACCTTAGGACAGCCCTCACGAGAGCGTTGGACAGGTCGACGATCACGTCCGCCGCAGTGCCCGACAGGTCCACCACGTTATGGGACGTCGCGTCGATCTTCGCGCCACCGGCCGGTATGGACAGATCCACCGGGGCCCGTACATCTAAGGCCACCGTCAACTCGTCACTCACGGAGATGCGCCCGCTGGCCCCTCCGACGCCCGCTTTGCCGCTCGCCTTGATTCCCGCGCGACGGTCAGCACTCAACTCGTTCAAAAGCTTGCTTACCAACGCACTGGCGTCGACCACGACCTGCTTAGTGCCATTACCTGGGACTACGATGCTTCCTGTGCTGCCCTCTTCCACCAACACGGATAGGTCACTTCCGCTGGCTCCTGGGATCGACTGCTCGGAAGGCAGAGAGATCAGGGTCACCACCACCGAGTCCAGCGTGAGCTCGACCCCCGTGGGGTTCTGTATCATCAAGGTTAAGTCGACGTCGTTGAGGGAGAGTTCCTTCAGGAAATCCACGGCATCTTCAATCCTGAGTTCGCTCTTGGTAAACTCGCTCGTCGTCTCGAAGTTGATGGATAGGCTGTCGCCCGCATTTGCCAAGGTGACGGCATTGGCGCTCAAGGAAGTTGATGCCTGGACCTTGAAGGCGTCCGCCGCGATCTCGGAGGCCACGGCCACGTCACTCCCGACGAGGTTGCCCGTGACGGACGCTTCGAGTTGGGCCGGAACGACCGTGGCTCCCGCCAGGTCGAAGTTCATGGTGTGGGACACCGGAGACCCGTTCGTAGAGGCGGGGATGTTGATGGACTGTGAGAGAGTCGCCCCTCCCGGGCCCGTCGTTCCTGCCAGCGTGATGGTGATCGTGCCCGACACCGGCATCCGGTTGATCATCTCCAGGGTCAGCGTGCCCGTCGTGATTTCCGCTGATTTCACGCCCTTAAGGTCCCCGGAGTTCTCATCGAGCACGTCCGCCGTCCTGGCCACATCCATGTCGATGTCGGTAAGCGTTGCCGACGACAGCGTGATGTTCGACACCCTGGCCCGGACACTCCCCGCCGTGTTGACATTCACCCGCGAGGACCCAACGGGAGGGGTAACTGTTCCGGCCACGGTGATGCTGTCCGGAGGGGTCAGCCCAATACGCTTTCCCGCAAGGTCGGTCTCGAACGCATCGCCCTGAGTGAAGGTAAGGTCGCCGAAATCAAATTGCGTGAGAGACAGGGTGCCGGTCGCGAGCGTTGCCAGCGTGAAATCGCTTCCGGTCTGGTCCAGTGCGACCCGCTGGGTAATGGTCATTGGGCGCAGCAGGTTCGCTACTACCTGGGTAGCAGCGGTCACCCTGACGTTGGCAAAAGACACCACCACAACGATGTCGTCTTCAGCGTCAGAATCGCCGAGAACGGCCACCGCGTCGATGCGCACCTGGAGAGAGTTCGGGAGCGTTTGCGCCCCGATGGGAATCACGAGCGTGCTCCGTTCGCCGGGAGAGATCGTCACCGTGTCCGCGGAGGATGCCAGCGTGTTGCCTGCCTGGTCCAGCAGCACGGCCGTCGCCGAATTGACTGTGCCACCACCGTCTGCATTGATCTCAACCTGCATCTCTGAGCCCGACGACAAGGAAACGGTCTCATACGTGTCTGCGTAGTCGACGGCCAGGAGTTCAGAGGCCACCCCTAGAATGGGTGGGAGGCCCATCGAAAAGGTGCGCGCAGGCAGATCGACTGAGATGGGGTCCACTTGGATGCTGAGGTCCACGTTGAATGGATCCACCTTCAGCTCGAAGTCCTCCAGAATGGGAGCGAGGTCGGTCACATCCAGCGAGAAGGGATCGAACCCGATCTTGAATGGATCGGGCTCCATGTGAATCGTAAAATCTTCTGTGTCTATGACATCCACGAAGTCGATCGTGCCATCCTCGATTTCTTCTCGGATATTCAATTCCGCTGCCGGAAGCGGCACGGTCAGGCTGATCAATTGGTCCCGGCCTTCGGCCAACCGGTCCCGAGCGTCTTCGGGACTCGTCGGGACGTCGCATGCGCCCGGCGCAAATAGCAGCACCGCTGTCAGTCGGATGTATCTCATGCTTCCAAGATGAGCATCACGTCTTGAAACACGCCAGAAAAGACGGTAACTAGCCCCCCCAGTCCTTCGGTGGAGCTTGCCCTGTCATCAAACACGCGGGACAGCCGTTGGGCTTCGGCTATTTGTTCGCGAGTCATCGGCCCTTTGATGGTGCCTTTAAGTTCCCGTGCACTCTCATTTCCTTGGGCTGCCGCCGGGTGCGTCGGTGATTCCCGAAGGGGCCGATCACCGCCAGGTCACCGTGCGAGCGGCATCTCCGGGCTGTCCTCGGTGCGAGCGCGCTCGAATGCGGGGCGCGGTGTGCGGGAACGCACTTGCTCGAGCCAGTACACCCCGTCATACGGGGCGCTGTTGCCCCGGGTGCCTACGAAGTCGATGTCGCCATCGGCATCCATATCTCTCGCGATGAACTTGTCGTACATGCCACGCTTGCGGCGGGATATGTCGTGTCGGAACCAGGCTCCAGTCGCATCACCTGGATGCTCGAACCAGCCAATACGCCCCAAGGCGTCATTCTCGTCGACCTCGCCGTCATCTTCGCGCGGTCCGCGGCTGTAGCTCCCGCCCATGACGTCCAGGTGCCCATCGCCATTGATGTCCGCTATCTCCAGGCCGGTCATACTGTCCGGCGTGAACCTGCCAATGAAATGTGCGTTCCACCCATCATCGATGCGCTGGGGCTGCTCAAACCAAAAGAGCCCTCCGTTTGCAGCACCGATGATGTCGAGCCGGCCATCCTGATTCAGATCCGCGTACTCGAGGTTGAATCCGGCAGCCCTGGCGCCGGTGATGCCAATAGCATGCTCGCGAAAAGCGAGGCCGCCGTTTCCCACGTTCTCGAAGAACACCAACCGGCCCTCGCCGCGGGACCCCACGACGATATCCAGATCTCCGTCGCCGTCGAGATCCACCGGTTCAGCGTTCTGCGGCACGCTATAGCGTCCAAGCTCCGTTTCTTTCCAGTTGTCACCGACCAGCGGATCGCCGGTCACCTGATAGATGGACACGGGCGTCGACCGGGCTAAGTCCTCAGGTCCCGGTCTTTGAGCACCCTTGTTGGGAGCGGCAACCTCGGGGACTCCATCACCATCGAAATCAGCGAAAAAGACGCGAATATAGGATCCGCGTCCCCTGGTCATGGGAAGAATCAAACGCGGCCAGGTCGCGGTGCGGGCGCCGGCACCAGGATTCTGCAGATAAATGAGATGCGCCAGTTCCGCCGCCACCATCACATCGAGATACCCATCGCCATTCACGTCGGCGATGGCCGCATCCTCTGGGGCAGGCGCGTCGGCACCTTCGGCGAGGGTGATGTTGGTCCAGCGGTCCGGGTCCGCGCTACCGAAGGCAATACGTACATGGCCTTCAGCGTCCGGAACGTGGTCCGGATCAAACGTACTGGAGTCATATTCGCTATCTGACTCATGCACCGAAACAATGTCTTCGTAACCATCGTTGTCGATGTCGGCCATAACCAGACCATCGCTGCCACTCAAAGCAACCCCGACTGACGCTGCTTCGTCAATGATGTGTTCACGCCAACTGATGTATGCCCCATCCTGGGATCGCGCCGTCGTGAGTGCGTTGCCCACCGTTGTTTGCGCATGAACTGCCTGAGCCCAGAGAAAGGCCAAGCACAGAACCGGAAGCATGGCACTCTTCATAGCTTCACCTTTCCCCGCTCGCTCGTGCGAAACTCCATGCGGCTCTCCCGGAAGTCCGCTCGTCCGTGACTATTTCCACTGCCGCATTCCAATCCTTCCCTACTTCGGCGCTATGTCGCAGGGTAGCTAGTGAGGCAGCCTGATAGTCAGTCTGCGCATCAACCCCAACAGGGATGACTGCTAAAGCGAGCGCGAACAGCAGGGTTTTCTTCATGCCCTAATTCTGCCTCGCCCCGCTCAGACCCGCAACTCAGGACGAGTGCGACAGTGCTGGATAGCTGGATGTGGCTAGGTGCCACGAAGGGGGGTACTGGGGGGGGCTAGTTGCCGTCTTCTAGGCCGGGGGGACAGGGTGGGTAGGTCACCTCTCTTTTCTAGCCGCCACAGGCGTCCGGTACGCCTTCGCCGTCGCAGATGGTACGCCATGGACCCTATCCCCCTTCGTCCCAGTGTCGCCAGAAGCTCCGCCTAACGGACTCGCGATTCTGCTGGCGGGACCCGTTGGGTCCCAAGTCTGTGTGCACCTAGCGTACAGATCTCCACCCCGCAACAGCAATCGCCTGTTAGACGGAAACGAAGGCGCGAATGATGATCGCCCCAGCGTACCGAATCGGAAGCCTGCCTAGCGGAATGTGTGGCTGTACTTGATCAACAGTGTCCTGCGCGTCGAGAGAGGAGGCCTCGGCGACATCACGTCGCGATCGAGCTGGAGGCCCTCGTCGTACACGACCCAGAGGTCGGTGCCCTCACTGAGGTTGTAGCGGAGACGGACGTTGGCGGCAAAGGCATCGTTGGCGCTCGCCCACTGGAGGAAGGCGTTGAGCGACAGGCGCGTGTCGAGCGCACTTTGAATCCTGAGGCGGGCGATGTTGGAAGCGAACTCTTGGTCGCGCGAGTCGAATCGCACAGCGCTGAGCCCGTAGCTGCCGCTCAAAGACAGATGTGCGGACGCGTTCCACGTCATCTCGGCCCCGACGTTGTAACGCATACCGTCGAAGAAGCTCTGGACGCCGCCGTCGATTCCGCCGCGCAGCACCCGACCTGAGGGGGTCTCGACCCCTCCCTCGGTCTTGAAGTAGGTGTACTGCCCAGCCGGAACGAAACTGTTCTCCGGCAGGTCAACGGGCTCATCGAGGCCGTCGTAGAGCATCTCGATCGGGTCCCACCAGAGGCCCCAGTCGTTCTTCCAGCCCAGGTCCATGTTGTACTGCACGCTAGCCCTCTCCACGGACCGATCTCCGTTGCGGAAAGCGATCTCTCCCTCGATCTGGAAAGGCGCGATCTCGCGCAACGCGGTTCCTGCCCCAAAGATCTTTGACCACGCGACCTCGCCCGACATCTCGGTGACGTCGCCCCGGCTCAAGAAGCCCATTCCCGGGTTGAGCAGGGGCCCGATGCTTCGACCGGAAAAACCGTACTGGAAGCCCTGCTCCACCTCCTTCCAGGCCCTGAGACGGATCATCGATCTGTCGAAGAGGCCCTCCCTCCAGCCCGTGGCCAACAGCGCTTGCCGGTGCGCGTCGTCTTCGTCGTCGAAGGTCTGTGCCCAGCGCACGTCCACGTAGTGATCGCCCCTCCACCGAATCGATGTGTCTAGCCCATACGAGAGGTTGTAGGTCCCGTCACCGCGGATCTGGGATGTGAAGATTCCGCCGGCCGTCGAGTACTCGTTTAGAACGGTGCGGCGCGCCCGCAAGACACCGTGGTTCACGGTCGGGACTCCACCAGACGCTTCGGTCTGCATGTCGAGCACCCCGACGTCCCAGTCGCCGATGCGCCCTGCGACGCGGCCGCCCCCGAGGATCCGGATCGGTTCACCGCCGGCGAGCCCGATGCGACGGCTGTGGAAGAGCCGGTCGGCATCACCGAAGCCAAAGGAGAAGATGTCGGACCGCTCCTGGAAGAACTGCCGTTTCTCTGAGAAGAACAGGCTGTAGCGACTGAGATTGACCTGCTGGTCGTCCACCTCGACCTGTGCGAAGTCTGTGTTCGCGGTCAGGTCGATCGTCAGGTTCGGCGTAACGGGGTACTTGAGGTCACCGCCCAGCTCGAGTGGATTGTCGCGGACGAACCGATAGGAAGAGGCACCCGAATCGAGCACCGCCTCTCGCTTCCGGCCGGTCAGCGCATACGGCGTGATGTAGACGGGCCGGGCTGACAGAACCTCACCCGCGAGGACGACGTCGTGGGCCAGCGAAGGCCGCCGCCAGTCGAAGTCGGGCGGGATGTCGGGGAAGACATGCCGCTCGTTCCGGCTGGCCAGCCAACGCTCTGCGGTGATGCCCATCCGCACGCCTTCAGCGGAGGGCTGGAACCCGAGGCTCGAGAACGGGATCCGCATCTCCGCGAACCACCCGTCCTCGGATCGAACGACGGCGACATCCCAGTGCGTGTTCCAGTTGCCGTTGCCGCTTCTGCCGTCGTTGGTGATCTGCTCGTCGCCTCGCACGCCGGCGGGCGTCGTCCAAAACCAAAGGCCGCTTTGGTTGTCGTCGAAAGAGTCGATCAGCACGCCAAGGCGGTCGTCGTTGTTGCTCCGGTCGCGGTATAGAGAGTACGCCCGGATACGGCTCGAATCCCGTTCGTACATGCGTCCGGCGACATAGAGGAAGTCGTCGTCATGCGCGACCAGGATCTCGGACCGTTCTGTCGGGTCGGCTCGGTACACCGGCTCGTAGGTGGTCGTCGGGAAAGGGCGCACGGCGCTCCAAGCGGCTTCATCAGACGTCCCGTCCAGGACGAAGCCATCACCGATCCTGGAAAGGGTCGTGGCCGGCGTGACCTGGCCTCCGGCCGCCTGGGGTCCGCCAAGGGAAGAGAACACGAGCACGGACACCAGAATCCTCTGTCTGCTGCACCGCATTGTCGGTCACCCTGGATGAGTTCGAGTTAGGCGTTACCCGACGCATCGCGTCAGTCCAGCGACCCGGTGCCTCGTTCACGCCCACCTACTTCAAGTTACGGCGGTTTCCAGGAACTCGGCGACCCCCCAGGCTCCTTCTTCGATCGGGACGAGCCGGATGTTCTGGCTCAACATCCGAGACCAGGACGCGTCGGCGGCGCTGTGGATGACAGTGATTCTGATCGTTGCACTTCCGGCCTCTTCCAACGTGATCGGCGAGAACCGGATAATTCGGCCGTCGTCGCGGATCGGGCAGCCCTGAACGGGCGAACCTTTCAACCAATTATGCACGCTCTTTTCAGCTTGTCGGGGGCTATCAGTTAAGTCCTGATACAGGGTGATGCCCTATGTCGAAACTCCGTCTTTTCATACGAAAAAGCACAGCGCGTATCCGATGACCAGCCCTTCCAAGCACGCTATCCAAATCATTGCATGATATGAGATGCCTAGTTTCTTCTTCCACCACTCGACATACCTGATATGCCAACCCACAACGCTCATTATCCCTCCTCCTCCATTTTTGCAGAATCCTTTCGGGACGTTGGGACTCCTAGCTCAACAGGAAGCGCAAAATCCCCTGAGCAAAACAGTGTTTATATGTTCCGGGTCAGCGACGGTGGAATAGGGGGGGCAGTGAAACGGCGATTGACCCCGATTTTGACCCACAGGTGAGGGCTTGGGAGATGAGGTGCCCAAAGAGCAAAAGCCCCACAAGCGTATAAGTGCTTGTGAAGCTTCACTTTGTACGAGTGCCCGCCAGGGACTAGAACTCCGAACCCACGTGTCCACGTCTGACAGACTACAACGAGTCGACGAGACTTCGCGGAATCACGGCAGCGCAAACGCGACAAGCGCGCCCGGAAAGTCCGTGCGGATGCTTCCGATCTGCACCACGACGTACTGCTTGCCTTCATGCATATAGGCCATCATCCCGTACTGGCCGGGAGCCGGAAGCGCGACGCTCCCCAGGATCTCGCCCGTCCGCTTGTCGCGCGCATGGAGTTCCAACGGGGCGTCGGGAAGAATCTGCGAGCCGCCGCTACTGAGCGCCCGTGTCTGGAGCAAAAGATCGCCCATGACCAGCTGGATCGACGTGCCGGCTCCTCCCGTATTGGGAACATCCACTCCCTGCAGAAGAGGGTGGTTCCGGATGGCCTCAGGGGTTTCGCCGACCGGCAACGACCAGACACGCCGGCCGGTGTTCATCTGGAAGGCGGAGAGCTGGTTGTCCAGGGGTTTATAGACCCGCAGGCCGTCGATGTTCTCTAGCCGCCCCTCTCCTGCGCCTCCGCCGGGCAACCACCCGGCCACCGTGGTGCCCGTGGTGGGAGTGTAGTTGGGCGTAGCACCGCCAACGCCAGGCACAGCATACTCCGTGCGGTCCACGTCGTCCCCGCCCGTGGGCGCCATGAACCCGCGAGCGCTGCAGCTCCGTCGGTGCGACGCGTACATCATTCCCGTGGTGGGATCCGCGACCGGGACATGGTTCGTGTTCAACCCCGCGATGCAGCCGACGTTGTTGACGAAATCGTTGTCGTGGTCGAAGGGAAGTGGCGGCACGTAGAGGCCCCCGACCTGGAACTGACTCAGCATGATCTGCGCCTGCGCTTTCAGATCGGGTGTGTAGTCGATGACGAACTCCTCGGTGAGCCCACTTAACACGATCGGGTCCAGCGGCTCCGGCAGCGTCGGATAAGGCTGCGTGGCCGCTGTGTAGTTGCCGGGGACTTGCGTCTGGATGACCGGACGTTCCTCGATCGGCCAGATCGGCTCTCCGGTCTCTCGGTTGAACGCGAAGACGAGGCCTTGTTTGGTGTTCTGGATCAGCGCGGGGATCTGCTCTCCGTCAACCGTCAGATCCATCAGAATGGGCGCGGTCGGAATATCGTAGTTCCACTGGTCGCTGTGGTGGATCTGGAAGTGCCAACGCCGCTCGCCCGTCTGGACGTCCAACGCGATGACGCTGCCGCCGAAGAGGTTGTGCCCCGGCCGATGGCCCGCGTAGGTCTGAACGGTCGAGGCGTTCGTGACGATGTATACGAGGCCCAGCTCTGGGTCAGCGGACGCGGGCGCCCACGACGACAGGTCGCCCGACCACTGCCAGGCATCGCTCTCCCACGTCTCGTGCCCGAACTCGCCGGGCCGAGGGATGACGTGGAACTTCCAGAGGCGCTCTCCGGTTCTGGCGTCGAATCCCATGATGTCACCCGGGACGTTTTCGATACGGGTCTGACCGTAGCTGGGCTCGTGGCCCACGAGCACCACGACAACGCCGTTCACGACGATCGGCGGTGACGAACTGGTGACCATACCGAGCTCTCTCGGGACCCCGTAGTCGGCATCGTACACTCCTTCGTCCCATCGCTCCCACGGGCCCCAACCCTCGAGCAACTGTGGAACCAGGTCGACGACCCCGGTCTGTTCGAAATCATCGAGCGGTACGGGCTCGCCCCAACTCTCCAGGGGCCGGCCCGTCTTGGCGTCGAGCGCCCAAAGGAAGAAGCCGGGCGTAGTGATATAGATCACTCCGCGGCCGTCTACCTCGCCGTAGGCTACCCCTTTTCCGTAGGCCCGCCTGGGAGAGCGTAAGAGCCTCGTGGTCTCGGGCTCCCGAAAGACCCAGAGCGTCTCGCCCGTGGCAGGGTCGATTGCCACCACCTGCCGGCGCGTAGTAGCCACCGTGTAGAGCATGCCATCGACGTAGATCGGGGTGGACCGGGAAAAGTAGTCGACGTTGGGGCCGAAGTTATCACTCCGCCAAATCCACTGCTGCTCGATGTCCTCGAAGTTGGCGGCGTTGATTTGGTCCAACATGGGAGCGGACCGGGTGTTCCCGGCATCGCCACCCAGATAACGCCACTCGCCATTCTCGGTCCCTGGCAGACGCTGAGCGAATGTGGTCGCTACCGTCAGAAGCAAGAGTGCAGAGGCGAGGCCGAGGCCAAACACGAGAGTCTGCGTTCGGCAGGGTCGGATCTCCAAGTTCATGGCCTTCGTCATTTCTCCCTCCTCCTTCGATGGGGCCGGATACGAGTGTCTTCCGAGCCACGGAAGCGCGGCTGTCATAGTACGGCTTGACAGGCGTTCGCGCACAAGGTGATAGGAAAGCAGTAACTAGACCCGGATCGCTCGAGACGGTCTTGGGACCCCAGCCGGGACGAGCGGAAAATAAAGGTAGCAAGAGGTATATCAGAAACGGATTCGGCATACCCAGATACCTCCATTCGATATCCAGATAACCTCAAACACCACCGCTTTCAGTTCCCTGCTGTATCAGGGTACTACCCTGTGCCGAAACCCCGTCTTTTTGGGCACCACTTACTACCTAGCCCGGCGAGCGACGGCTGTCTGTTCGTTGGCGATAAAGGCGATAAGCAGGACGACGATTACAAGAAGAACATTTGCCAGCACGGGTGATCCCAAAAATTCCATGTCCACCTCCTCATCTACCTCCTCTAGGTGGCTTGACATTTTTTCAGAAATTTTTCGAGCTTGGGACTCCTAGCTCAACCTGAAAACAAAAACCCCTGCGCATAACAGTGCTTGATAACTGGACGTGGCTGGGTGCCACGGAGGGGGACTAGGGGCTAGTTGCCGCTGGGGGGATGCGCCTATATCCGCTCGCGGGACAGCCGCTGGGCTTCGGCTATTTGTTCGCGAGTCATCCGCTGCTCGATTATGTCTTCACTCCTCGGGCATCCCCACGATGGCGGCAACTACCCTTCGCTCCAAGGGCACCTGTTGGAGGGCCACATCGCAAATCGTCGCGAGGTGATCCGTGTCGATCTCCTCCTTCTTGATGGGGGCGGCCGCCTTGGGGCACAGCTCGGGCTGGGGGCCCGGCTACGACGGATTCGGGATCGGGCAGTCCGGCAGAGGGCCCTGATCCAAGCTGACCACGACGAAGCGTCGGTTCACCGTCGCAGCGAAAACGCCGGTACCGTCCCCTCGGAGGCTCGGCACCCTCACCTGTCCGGATGGGTTGAAGTTCGCGCCCCGTACCCAGTTTACGTAGTTCCCCTCGACCGCCGTGATCGACACCTCCGCCGCCGTCGAAGACGGCAGCCCGTCCTGCAGCCGGCTCGCTAGGTCTTGGTTCAAGTCGAAGCGGTCGAAGATCCCGAATTCACTCGGAAAGACGATCGTCGTGTCCTGGTCCGATATGGAGAGGCCCAGAAGATTGAGAGGGTCCTCCTTCACCACGATGCCTTCCGGCTTGAGCGCCTCGGGCAGACCCCAAATCGACGTCTCGTTCACGTAGGCCCACGCCCCCTCCGAGCGAGACCAGTGGAGGGGTAGGAGTGTGTTGGAGTCGAGCCGGCACATCGTCGATATGCCGTCGACCTGGAAAGACGACGGCACGCGTGCAGCCCCCAGGAGAGTCCCTCCATCCGAGAATGTGACCTCGACCTCGAGCAGGTCGCCCGGGTTGAGGTTCGGAGTCTGAGCGGGATCGGCGAGGAAGCAGACGCCAGACGCTACGGTCGGCAAGGGCTCGAGACACGCGTCGATCGCGTTCTCCACCAGGTCGAGCATGAGGCCATCGGGGCGGCGCACTACGATCAACGCATTCGGGAGCTCGTCGACACCCGATCCGGGTGCGCCGACCGTATGGTGCAGATAGGCCCGGATCTCGTTCTCGGTCGGGTCCTCCGCGAGATTCACGTAGATCTCGGCGATCACCACATCTTCAATTTCGATGATGGTGATCTCCTCGAGGTCACAGCTGACCAGGAGGGCGAGGGCTGCGGGGCATACGAATCGGAGCAAGTCCCGCATCAGAACCGCACCTCCATGCCGAATGTGGGCAGCACCGGAAACATCGATACACCCGATCTCACAGCGGGGCTACGCTCATACTCGAAGAAGTAGAAAAGCACGTTCCGTCGGTTGTATACGTTGATGAGGTTCACATAGGGGGTGATGGAGCCCCATGACTTCTCGAAGGTCCGGCGGAAGCTCACGTCGAGCCGGTGGTAGGCCGGGTACCGGGATGAGTTTCGATCCCCGAGGACGACGCCGAAATCCCCGACCGCATCGGGGTCCGGCGCGCCCGACCACTCTAGGCCACGACCCCCGACGTAACGCGGCTCGTAGTACGGATAGGAGCCGAGCACGCTCGTGTAGGGAATCCCCGTACCGAGGTTCCACCTTATGCCGCCCTCCCAGCCCCAAGGTGCTGGGTACCTGAGGACGAGGTCCACGTCGATGCGGCGGTCGAAGATCGGGGAGTACGAGACTTCCGGCTGGCCTGGCAGCGGTGACAGCGGGTCCGGAAAGGTGCGGTCCGCCTCGAGGTACGAAACGGCCATCCATCCGTTCACCGCACCGGCCTCCTTTCGCACCATAAGATCGACCCCGTACGAAAGGCCATCCCCAGGCAGGATGTCGTCGAGGTTGTCATTCGGGTCGTCGGCGGTGTTGAATGTCACGACACCATCGAAAGAGCGGACGTATCCCTCCAACGACCAAAACCAGTCGATGCCGTGGTAACCTTCAACGCCGACCTGAAGCTGGTCCGAAATCGTGTGCGGGGCGCGTGCCCCGGCCAGCACCCAAAAGTCGAGTCCGATAGGCAACTCCTCGTCCCGCAGCGAGTGCACGAACTGCGTGTAGCGGCCGACGGCCACCTTCACGGCGACGTCTCTACCTCCGAAGAACCGCTTCACCGCCAGACGAGGAGCGATCTCCTGGACCCAGTCTCCCGGATCGGGGCTGTAGCCATCGGCACGGAGCCCGAGCTCAACGAGCCATGCGCGGGGCGGGGACCAGCGCGTCTGAACGTACGTGCCGAACAGCCATCCATTGCCGATCTGGGAGCCGAACTCCGTCCCACCGCTCGAGAAGAGGTTCTTATAGAATTGACGCTCCGCGCTCGTCCCCACTTGCACGGAAACGCGCTCTGAGGGCCGGAGGTCCAGATCCGCCCTGAACTGGCCCTGCTTGATCCTGCTGTTCAGCTGAGTGTCGGCGAAGTCAGGGAAGGTGAGCCCAGTCAGGTAGCGGCTGAAGTTCGCTCGGACGTCGAAGGAGCCACCCCCACGCCTCGGGCGGGTCCAGCGGGCGCCCAAAGCGTCGTTGCCCCAGTCCAAGTTGATCCGCAACGGAAAGTCCTCGTCGTCCAGGCTCGTCAGATCGAAGACGTCCCGGCCCGTGTAGGCGGTGAGCATGATACGGTCACCGCCTGTCGTCCAACCCTCTACGATCGTCTGGACATCAGTCAGATGGTACGGGACTTGTTTGGCGATCAAGTTTAGGTACGAACGGCGGGCCGACATCCGGTAGCGCACGCTCTCGAAACCGAGCGCATCAGCGACGGAGTTCGCGAGCCGGCCGCCCACGGCGGCCCTTGTCGCGAGGAGGGAGACCGCTCCGTCGATCGAGAAGTCTCCGTCTCCGGCGTCGCTCTCGACCTGAAGGACGGACGAAACTCGCCCTCCGTGCTCCGCCGGGAACCCGCCAGAGTGGAGCTCCACCCGGTCGATCATGTCGGCGTTGAAGACGGAAAAGACGCCCCCGAGATGGAACGGGGAGAAGATAGGCATCCCGTCGAGCAGGATCAGGTTCTGATCCTGCGACCCTCCCCGTACGTGAAAGGAGGCGGAGAAGTCAGAGGTCGACACCACACCCGGCAGCACCTCAAGCGCGCGTACCGGATCAGGCTCGGCGAGGCCCGGTACAATCCTCACTTCGTCCAGATTCAGCGCCCTTACGGTGGCGCCACCCACCTGCTCGAAACGGGCCCGCTCACGACTGCGCTCGGCCTCGACGGAGATTCCTTCGATCTGGAGCGCGCTTCGCTGGATCCGGAGGTCAAGCTCCATGGTTTCGGTGGGGCTGATGACGATCTCCTCGGAGTACTCTGCGTACCCCAACCCCTGGACGCGGACCGTGTAGGGCCCGGGAACGACCTCGAAGATGCGAAACGAGCCCAATCGATCCGTATCGGAGGCGACGACAGGGGTCCCGCTCCTGAGCAGCATGACCGACGCCCTGAACACGGCGGCGCCCTCGTCGTCACGGACGCGGCCCTGGACGGTCGCGTCCTGCGCGGCAAGGGGCTCCAAGGGCAGAAGGAAAATGCCCATGAGGAGCACCAAGTACGCGTGTTTTATTGGGGTCAATTCGTCCCGCTACCCCTGCAGGTCCCCTCGGCTGAACCGACCGTGCCGGAGAAAGTACACGACCTCTTCAGCCACATCCCTGCGGTTTATGATGAACGTGTGGGTTGCGGAGATCACCATGAAGTCTGTCGCCCCCTCGAGCCTGGCCCGGTCAACGCCGACTTTACCATCGTCCGGCCCTGGAATAAGCCACGAACCCGGCAGGCTGCCGATGTGGGCCAAACGGGTAAAGTGAACGGCGTCGTATACACCAAGCGATCGAAAGCTCAGATCGACGCGCTTGTTGATGCAGAGAATTACACATCGCTGGTGACCACATGCACCAGCAGCGTCACGGACATAGGCAACATGTTTAAAAATACCACGTGGTTCAACAGGGGCATCACTTCGTGGGACGTCAGCAACGTCACGACCATGTACTCCATGTTCAGAAGCGCCACCGCGTTCAATCAGAATTTGAACGGCTGGTGTGTCTCTCTCATCACGAGCGAGCCCCCTGGTCTCGATCTTCGGGCGACCTCTTGGGTTCTGGATCGCCCGGTATGGGGGACGTGTCCCTCGTAGGGGCACTGCGAGTGGCTAGAAGCGCATCCCGCCGGCGGCGGCAACTAGCCCCCCTAGTACCCCCTCCGTGGCATCTAGCCACACCTAGCTATCCAGCACTGTTCTGCTCGTCCTGAGTTGCGTGTTGGAGTGGTACAGGGCAGAATCAAAACATGATCTTCTTTGGGACACGCGGTGTGCGCTTGAATGCGGGACAGGGACACTTTCACTGTCCGAGCTGCCGCTGTCAGCAACCGTACAAGCATAAGCGGGTTAGGCGTTTCTTCACGCTCTACTTCATTCCGCTCATCCCGCTCGATAGCGTGGGCGAATACGTAGAATGTGACACTTGCTCCCATACCTTCGAGCCCGAGGTGCTCCAGTACGATCCCTCTGCCGGGCAGGCTGACTTCGAGGCGCAGTTTCACAAGGCGATCAAACGCGTGATGGTGGAGATGATGATGGCCGATGGCGTCATGGATGAGGATGAGACCAATACCGTCCGTAACGTCTATGGTCAGATCGCTGGCTCCGAGTTGTCGGAAGAGGGCGTCCGGGACGAGATTGCACTCGCCAAGCGAGAAAACAAGGGTGTCGATGAGGTGCTCACTGCGTTTGCCGGCAGCCTCAACGATTCAGGGAAGGAGATGGTGATCCGAGCGGCCTATCTGGTGGCAGCTTCTGATGGCGAGTTCCAGAAAGAGGAGCAGGAATTGATCTCGCGGATAGCAAACGCCCTCGACATGACGCCCGCACATGTGCGCGGAACTATTTCTGAGATGACCGCCGAGGCTTGAGGGCGTCACTCCTCGGTGCGGGGGCCAATGCTGTCCTTCTTGCGTCGCCGGCACTGCTCGCGGGTCGCTTCGATCTTTCGGTGGCGATGCTCATCTCCTCGGTCACCCTCTGGTGCCTGTTCGAAGCCAGAGCGGTGGGGTTGGAGCCTCGGACCTCACGAGACGATGGTTACCACTGGTTGGCACGATGTACGGCAGTCATCGTTCTCGCGATTTTCTTGATCGCCATTCTTGATCATTCGGAAGCGTCGCTGTGGCGGATTCCGGGCCCGGTCTTGATGGTCGTCGGTATCTGGCTGCGGTGCACGGCGATTGGAACCCTGGGAGACTACTTCCTCAGTGAAGTCTGCCTTGTGGCTGGGCAACCCCTCGTGACTAGGGGAATCTACAGCAGCCTGCGGCATCCGTCGGAGGCTGGAACCCTGTGCATCTGCCTCGGCTGCGGCCTCTGGCTCGGAAGTAATCTGGCCGCCGTGGGGACACTCGTTCTGCTCCTGCCGGCCGTGCTCGTCAGGATCTCCATAGAAGACGCCATGCTTGCGCGTCAGTACCCAGAGTTCCCCGCCTACCGCTGCCGGGTGGGAGCCCTCGTCCCTGTCTTGTTTCAAGACTCAGCCTAAGAGGTCTAGTATTACTCACTGTAGCCCCGTTGTCGTTGGCTAGCGCCACGCTAGCACCATCCTGAGTTGCGGGCCTGAGTGGGGCTGGGCAGAATCAGGGCATGAAAAAAACAATTGAGTTGGGTGCCGTGTTGTTTTCACTGTTGTTGTGGAGTTGTGGGGGAGACAGTAGTCCAACCTCGCCCACTCGCACTCCCACTCCCACGCCAACGCCTGTAGCGACTTCGATCACCCTTTCGGTGACCAGCCTTAGCCTCGCCTCGCTGGGCGCAACATCCCAGCTATCCGCCACGGTAAGAGATCAGGACGGTGCGACAATGGCGAGTGCTTGGGTGACGTGGGCTACGTCGGATGCTGCTGTCGCTACCATCTCGACTTCTGGTCTGGTTACCTCAGTGACAAACGGCACGACGACGATCATAGCTACCTCCGGTCCGTCCTTGATGGCGCCAATGCGACGAATATCCATATCAGCCAGTGCGACCGCGACTGTGACGGTCGCTCAAGCTGCCGCGAACCTCGTGTTGTCGGACTCGATACTGACGTTTGCCTCACTGGCTGATACGACTCAACTCACAGCTACGGTCACGGACGTGAACGGTGAGACGATCAGTGGAGCCACGGTGACGTGGGCTGCAACGGGTGGTGCTGCTACGGTTTCCTCTACCGGGCTCGTGACCTCGGTCGCAAATGGCACGGCCACGATCACGGCAACCTCCGGGTCAGCGACGGCCACTACGAGTGTGACCGTAGAAGAGTTGTTCTCTCTTGCAGAGAACGGCGTGACGGTCATGTGTTCGCCCGCCGATGTCGGCCAGACAGGTAGGGTGAACGACATCGTATACACCAAGCGTTCGAGAGCTCAGATCGGCGAGCTTGCTGATGCAGAGGATTACGCGCCTCTGGCGACCACATGCACCAGCAGCGTCACGGAGATGGACGCCATGTTCTACGAGGCCACCGCGTTCAATCAGGACATCAGTTCGTGGGACGTCAGCAACGTCACGACCATGTACTCCATGTTCAGAAGCGCCGCCGCGTTCAATCAGGACATCGGCTCGTGGGACGTCAGCAACGTCACGACCATGTACTCCATGTTCTACGAGGCCACCGCGTTCAATCAGGACATCAGTTCGTGGGACGTCAGCAACGTCACGGACATGTACTACATATTCAGAAGCGCCGCCGCGTTCAATCAGGACATCGGCTCGTGGGACGTCAGCAGCGTCACGATCATGTACTCCATGTTCAGAAGCGCCGCCGCGTTCAATCAGGACATCGGTTCGTGGGACGTCAGCAGCGTCACGGAGATGGACGCCATGTTCTACGAGGCCGCCGCGTTCAATCAGGACATCAGTTCGTGGGACGTCAGCAGCGTCACGGAGATGGACGCCATGTTCAGAAGCGCCGCCGCGTTCAATCAGGACATCAGTTCGTGGGACGTCAGCAGCGTCACGGACATGGGCGCCATGTTCTACGAGGCCACCACGTTCAGTCAGGACATCAGTTCATGGGACGTCAGCAGCGTCACGACCATGTACTCCATATTCAGAAGCGCCGCCGCGTTCAATCAGGACATCGGCTCGTGGGACGTCAGCAGCGTCACGGAGATGGACGCCATGTTCTACGAGGCCACCGCGTTCAATCAGGACATCAGTTCGTGGGACGTCAGCAGCGTCACGGACATGGACGCCATGTTCTACGAGGCCACCGCATTCAATCAGGACATCAGTTCATGGGACGTCAGCAGCGCCACGAACATGAGCTCCATGTTCAGAAGCGCCGCCGCGTTCAATCAGGACATCAGTTCATGGGACGTCAGCAGCGTCACGAACATGAGCTACATGTTCAACAGCGCCGATGCGTTCAATCAGGACATCAGTTCATGGGACGTCAGCAGCGTCACGACCATGAGCTCCATGTTCAGAAGCGCCGCCGCGTTCAATCAGGACATCAGTTCGTGGGACGTCAGCAACGTCACGACCATGTACTCCATGTTCAGAAGCGCCACCGCGTTCAATCAGAATTTGAGCGGCTGGTGTGTCTCTCTCATCACGAGCGAGCCCCCTGGTTTCGATCTTCGGGCGACCTCTTGGGTTCTGGATCGCCCGGTATGGGGGACGTGTCCCTCGTAGGAGCACCCCCCCAGGCCGGCAACTTAGACGGGGCACCTCACCGGACGCGCAAAACTCTGTTTGGGTGGCCGGGTGTCACGGAGGGGGACTAGGGGCTAGTTGCTGTCTTCTCTGCTGACCTGTCTTAGGTGCAATCAGCTCCTCTCGCTCGCTCGCGATGGGGACTATAATGACTTGGTCCAGGGCGCGGCCATCACCCTACTCCCACCCGCTGCTATCGCATGTTGCGAGCCCGCTGAACGATCTCGATGGTCACGTCGCGTGGTCCGTCGATGAAGTAGATATGGATCGTGCCGTTCTCGAAAGTCAGGTCGTTCGGCCCGCGCGTGACGGTCGCTCCCTTGCTTCTCATCTCGTTCATCTTCGGGATTAGATCGAGCGCCCTCCACCCTAGGTGATCGATGGCGCTCCCGGCCGTCTGGAAACCCTCACCGTTGGTGAACATCAACCAGACGTTGCCCGGGTAGAGGATGGCGTCCCGGCTACCCCGCATGGGCGTGCGTACGCCACCGAAGATATTCAGGTACGCCTGCATCGTGGCCTCCACGTCCGTGGTACGGAGGTGGATGTGATGGAAGCCGAGGTGCTGGGGATCCTCGATGATCTCAAGCCGGACGCCCCACGGATCCACGACAAAGCTGATCGGGAAGAGACCGTCGACCTCGCGCCTGGGGGTCGTGATCATCGCGCCGTCCGCCTCAAGCTCGCGGAGCTTTGCGTTCAGGTCCATGACAGAGAAGCCGAGGTGGTCGACGGAGCCTCCCTCGCTGGGCCTCGCGTTCGCCTCCTGCCGAAAGATGAACCGGGTCACACCGATGAGCGTCCGGTCGGGCCGGCCGTCGACCGGGTCACCTCCGAAGTGCCGGCTGTACCACGCCGCGGCGGTGGCGGGCTCGGGCACGGCCAGATGCACGTGGTCGTACATCATGGTTTCGGACTGGGCACTCACGGCGGCCGCGGACGGCACGAGGAGACCGAGGGAGACAACGAGGGTCGAGGCAATGCGCAGCATCATGAACTCCCGGGCGGGGAATGCCACGAAGGCGGGATGCATCGTGACATCCTACCGTCGAGGCTTACGAGTTGGGTTGGGCAAAATGGGACTACGGTGGCGTGGCAGCCAGGGGGCTGGCCTCAGTTACTCCGAGTCAGGATCACGTCGTTGCCGTCACCACCGACATAGCTGACCTGGAACTCAAAGCAGTTCAACGTGAGCAGACCGGTTGGCGATACGGCCTGTCCGGTCTCTGTCACTACAACCTGTACGTGTAGTTCACTTTCACGCTTCCACCGCGCGACAGCGTCCGGAACTCTCGATCGAACACTCTTGCGCCCAGGTTCTGCCAGTTGCTGGTGTACACGATGTAGAGGTCGTTCCCGGGCCTCATGATCCAGCGGGCCCGCGCGAAAAGTCCCACGACCTCCGATTGGGTGTCGTATTGAATGTTACCTGAGATGGAGGCCCACGGGTTGATGTCCCACGCGGCCTCGAGCCGGGTCAGGTCAACCTCGAAGTTTCCCTCGGGCAAATCGACGACGTTTCGCTCGACATCCGTGGAGATGCTGAATCCGGGATTAGGGCGGAACGTAAGTCCGACTGAGTAACGAAAGTTGTCGCCGCTCCAGAAGCCTCCGTTCGTGAAGTCGAAGCTTGCGGATAATCTCTTCTGGTTCGGGGTCCGCGCCCTCAGCACCCACTCCCAGTTCGTGTACCGCCCTGGTTGGATCACGATGCCGTCGCTGATTTCGAAGTTCCGGTCGAGGTACTCGTCCAAACGGCGGGCGATGATGTCCCAGTTACCCCCCGCCTCGAAGTCGAAGCCGAAGATGTTGATATCCCACTGCTCCTCCTCGACTTGTCCGGTGGTGAGACCGGCGAGTCTGCGGTACTGCGCCGAAACGCTGTAGCGCCGAATCCAACTGACGTCAGAAAGGGGACGCCACGAGAAACGCGGCTCCACACGCTTGAAGCCGTTCCTGGTGACGAACCCGACCGCCGGATCGTATTCGTGTCCAAATTCCCGGTACGACAAGTGGGTCTGCCATACGTCGTTCGGGTAGTCGAAACGGAAACCCCTCGCGCTCAGATCACCTAAAGACGTGTCGACGTTCGGCGTCGGATTGGAGTTCCAGACGAAAAAGGCCTCGGCTTGAAGATTCTTGTCTCCGAGAAAGCGGCTTGTGAGATAGTTCAAGTCCACACCGGCCGTGTGGCGATCGACTGGCGCCACACCCGTTATCTCCCTGCCCGAGTTACGCCGCGTGTAAATCACACCGACCGTGGATTGCTCGAGGAAGCTCCGCTTAACACGGGCGACCGTGAAGTTCTCGGTGGGGCTTCCGCTGAACCCAGTCAGACTATCCGGCAGAACCAAACCCGTCCCTACCTGAAGAAATCCGAGCTCGTACTTGCCGGCCTGTCCGCCGAGGCGCGCCCCATAGCTAACGGGGACGGGTTGTCCACCGACCAGGCCGATGTCACGGCTGAAGTAGGGCGACGCCCCGTTCCTCCCCGCAAACGAAAATACGCCCGATCCTTCGAGGAAGAAATCGCGTCGCTCAGGAAATCGTAGAGGGAAGCGAGTCAGATTGACCCGCCTTTGATCCACCTCCACCTCAGCAAAATCCGTATTCACGCTGACAGCGGCACGGAGGCTCGGCGTAAGGCTATACCCCATGTCCACCCCCACATCCCCTGGGTAGGTGGTGGGATCGACGTCCGCTGGCTGCCTCCTCCAGCTTCCGACTGCGTAGGGCTTCGCCTCGAGTCCGATTCCCTGCGACAGATCACGCAGGCCCGTGACCCGGCCGGCATGGATGGGCTGGAAGACTCCCTGGTTCCTCCGATACCCCCTCCAGAGAATCTCTTCCTGCTTACGACGAATCGTACGTTGAAAATTGATCCCCCAGGCGTCGAGGTTCGGATCGAAATTCAGCGTGCGGAACGGTATTCTGATCTCCGCGGACCATCCGTCCGGCCGACGGGCCACCCGTGTCTCCCAGATTCCGTCCCAGGATTTCTGCATCCTCCCACCTCCCCCACCTCCGCCACCCGTGATCAGGCCATCACCCATCAGCCCTGCGGCATTGATCTCGAAAAAATATCCGGTCCGACCGTCGAGAAACGTGTCCAGAATCCACATGAACCGATCGTCGGTGCCGAGGCCCGCATCACGACGCCTTTGATATGCGAGGATACCGCTGGGGTCGTCGTAGAGGATTACTCCGATGAACAGCTCGTCGCCGCTGAACACCACCCGGACCTCGGTCCGCTCCGAAGGGACGCCGCCCTCCATCGGGTATTGCTGAGTGAAATCGGAAACCGGAGTAGCGAGGCCCCAGGCCTCTTCGTCCAAGCGACCGTTGAGATCGATGCTCAGATCGTCGGGAATTCGGATGGCCTTGAGGTCGACGGCCTCAACCACGCCCGCAGTCTGGTTCGAGGCTTCCAGATCCGGATCGGGGTCCGGGCCTGCTTGGGCCTGGCCGAGTGTGAGGGTCGGTGAACTCGAGAGCACGACGCCCAGGAGGTAGGCCGTGATCATTCTAGGACGCAAGTAGAAACAAGCATTCACGCGGATCTCCATATCGTCATAAGCGGCTCAAGGGCCATAAGAGTTCCGATGATCCCAGGGTCTCGCGAATTTTAT
>Ga0315336_1000734_pt1 | contig 79925 bp, 65 predicted proteins | sample ASW5metaG_FD_204512 | JGI IMG/M metagenome (GOLD analysis project Ga0315336, IMG submission 204512) | Ammonia-oxidizing marine archaeal communities from Monterey Bay, California, United States - ASW #5 | ecosystem: Environmental > Aquatic > Marine > Intertidal zone | place: USA: California... | reverse complement strand
CCCCCCTGTCTTCCAAATAATGTATTAGATCATAATTCTGATCAGTTCAATTTATTAGCTCAAGGAGTTTTTAATTAATTTTTGGGGAATAATCAGGTTGAATTTTATCGAGTAATACGATTAAATCATAGCCGCAAACGACCTGTCAACTGAACAGCTTCGTTTGGAGGGGTGATTATTTCTAGCCAACGAGATTTTTCTACTCTCTTTTATTACACAAACCGCTTGGGTGAACAGGTTTTTGTACTAAGTTGAAACCCGATCAGTAAAAATACAAATGGAATCCACCACCGAAATAGAGAATTCGGACCTTGCTACCTTCTTGAAAGGTAAGTCCGGTTATCTTCCTTGTCAGCATATCGAAATGGCTTTGAAGGAAGAGATAATTTGCTCAAAAATTCCTATTGAAAGTTCGCAGATACAACCGGTGAGTTTGGATTTGCGATTGGGACAAAAGGCCTACCGCATTCAGTGTAGCTTTTTGCCTGAGAACGAGCCAGTGGAAACTCGTTTAAAAGAAATAACGCTTTATGAGTTTGATATCTCTAAAGGGGGGATTTTAGAAAAGAATGCGATTTATCTGATCCCTCTATTGGAAGAATTGAATCTTCCTACTTCGTTTTATGGTTTAGCCAATCCGAAAAGCTCTACAGGTCGTCTGGACATGTTCACCCGGGTGATTGTAGATGGCGGTTATCGATTTGATGAAATTCCGCGTGGTTATCGCGGTAAGATTTATCTGGAGGTGATTCCCCGATCTTTTCCTGTAAACGTAAAAACAGGATTATCATTGAATCAATTGCGAGTTGCACACGTTACCTCGCATACCCTAGGCAAACAGGGACTGGAGATCAAATATAAAAGTAATCCTATTCTATTTGATCGCAATGGATTCGCCATTCCTTTCGATCAGGTGAAAGTGGAAGGCGGAGTTTATGTCGGAGTGGATGTTTCAGGTGACCAGCCCGATTCCATTGTGGCTTATAAGGCCAAAACCAACTCCAATGTTATTGACCTTTCCAAAATACACCATTACAAGGCGGAAGAATTCTGGGAACCCATTTATAGGCCAAAAAAGAACCAATTGATCCTGGAACCGGAAAGTTTTTATATTATGATGTCCAAAGAAAAGATTTGTATCTGGCCAGATTGGTTGGCAGAAATGATTGCCTATGAACCGAATAGCGGTGAACTGCGCACCCATTATGCCGGGTTTTTTGATTCTGGTTTTGGATGGAACGGCACGGATGAGCTGATGAATCAGGGAACTCGTGCAGTGATGGAAGTTCGTCCCCATGATGTGCCATTTATGGTAGAACACGGACAAACTTTTTGCCGACTCAAGTTTGAGCGGGTAATAGAAAGACCTGACCGGGTTTATGGAGTTGAATTGAAATCAAATTACCATTCTCAGGGATTGGCCTTGAGTAAATATTTTGAAACACACTAGGTATTTCGACCAGATTTAAGGATATTGAGACAAGTATGGAGCGAGATGAATTAAAATCGATCACTGAAAATGTTTTGTTGGCAGCTGATCAGCCTGTCCATGTTGGCGAGCTTCAAAAGCTTTTTCTGAACACGGCAGAAAAAAATGACTTGCAGTCGATCCTTAATGAGTTGAAGGAAGAATATCAGTCTCGGAACCTACAGATTTTAGAAGTGGCCGATGGTTATCAGTTGTGTACCCGGTACGAATTCAATGATTGGATTCGTAAATTTCTTAAACTGGACAGGTCATCACGTTTGTCGCAACCTAGTTTGGATGCGCTTTCGATCATTGCCTATAAGCAACCTCTCACACGCCAGGAGTTAGACGATATTCGAGGAGTAGATTCGAGTGGCGTTATTAAGACTCTATTAGAGAAAAAAGTGATAGCTCCTGCAGGACGAAAAAAAGTAGCTGGACGGCCCATCATGTATCGCACGACTCAAAAGTTTCTGGAATATTTTGGATTGAAAGATTTGAGCGATTTGCCGACTTTGGAAGATTTAAAAGAAGAGTTGGAGGGCGATGACCCTCCTTTGCAAGCGCAAATAGAATTTGCAACTGGAGAGTCTAGGTCTTCTGAATCTGAAGTGGTTGATGATGAGGAAGATATCTCACCCGCGTAGAGTCTCATCGCAGAAAAAATCTCCTAGTGATTTAACCATTCTTTTTCACATTATGGAAATTCGTTTACAAAAGATTGTTGCTGACGCTGGTCTTGCTTCCCGAAGGGAAGCGGAAAGATGGATCCAAGAAGGAAAGGTCCAGGTCAATAATAAAGTGGTGACCCAATTAGGTTCTTTGGCAGACCCCGGTGTGGATCGAATAAAAGTTTCTGGAAAGGTAATTCCAAAAAAGCAGGATGGGGTTTATGTGGTTTTAAATAAACCTACGGGTTGTCTCACAACCATGACGGAAGATAAGCGTGGCAGAGCGACAGTCATGGAATATGTGCGAGCTACAAAAGTCAGAGTTTTTCCAGTGGGGCGTCTTGATTATAATACTCAGGGAGTGCTGCTTTTTACCAATGATGGTGCGCTGGCTAAAAAACTTTTGTTGCCGAGGTATAAGGTTAAGCGGACCTATAAAGTAAAAGTTTCAGGGGTCCCCAACGAAAAAACATTGAAACGGTTAGTGCGTGGAATTCATATCGATGAAGAAAAATTCCAACCCATTGACACCAAAATTCAAAGAACCAGTGGGAAAAATTGCTTTCTTATAATGACGCTCGTTGAAGGTAAAAACAGGCATATTAAAAAAGTTTGTGAGCATATTAGGCACCCGGTTATTAAATTACAGCGCACCCACTTTGGCGGATTAAATTTGACGGGGCTTCCTTTAGGAGCTTGTCGGTTTTTGAGTCCGAAAGAAGTAAAGTCCCTTAAAAAACTTGTGATAGATGAGCCCCCCGCCAATCGTCCAGAAAAGAAAAAACGATGAGGAAACGTTTCCCAATAAAACACTACTGGTTTCTGGGTCTTTTTGTTTTTGTTGGATTGCAATTCGATGATGGGTTTGCGCTGGCGCAGCCTATATTAAAAGATTCTTATCAAGGCATTGGCCAGGTCCCGGCAAAAAATGAAAACTATAGCGAAGCACGTAGGAGAGCTGTAATTTATGCCATGAAACATGCCATGGAAAAAGTATTTAAAGATTTAATGGATGAAGAAAAGTTTGCTACAAATCAGAGGGAGCTCAAAAAAATTATTCGGCGTGCAAGCAGATATGTGAAAAGCTATAGGTACTTGGAGTCTCAGGATCACATCGAAAACAAGACCAGTGAAGTGGTTTTACAGGTTCGTTTTTTTTCTGACGCGGTAAATCAGGCTTTAGTAGGTTTGGGCGTTATCGCTGGGCCTATTAGCGAACACAAAGTGGTCGTTCTAATAAAGGAAAGCAGTTTTGCTTCAGCGCCTCTTTCATCTTTTTGGGACATCGTTCCCATATCAGAAACGCAGCTTACAAAAAACTTTTTGGAATCAGGAGTGGAAGTTATTGGCCGGGGCCAAATTCGCGATGCTATTCCTGAAGCCATTGTTTTAGGCGCCATTAAGGGAAATACTGAAGATATAAGGAATATCGGCTTGAAAGCCGGGGCAGATATCGTTATCGTGGGAACGGCTATTTCAAAATTAAAAAAAAATAAGCAAACGGGCATAAAAATGGTTCAAGTAAATATCAGCGTCAAGGCTGTTTCTATCGTCAACTCTTCCTTGATTGCGGCCAAGAGCGATTTTGCTACAGTGAAAAGTGAATATGAATTATTGGCAGAACTAGAAGCTTTTGATATGACAAGTCAAAAACTTGCAGACTTTCTGCTACCTTCTTTTCATCGTTATTGGGAGAAAGGTGTACAAGCCTCCGAAGAAAAGGTGACAAACGCTCCACCGATGCCTATGGCAGATATGTAAATCATGAATGAGGAAAAAAATAAAAACCTATTTCTAGTTTCTTTAGCCGTGATTATTGTTGTCTGTTTTTTTCTTTATTTTTCCCGGCGAGTGGTCACTCCCTTTTTCATAGCATTTGCTCTGGCCTATCTCTTAGATCCGTTGGTGGATAAAATGGTGTCCGGAGGTGTTTCAAGAACCATATCGGTTTTGTCTCTGATGGTGGCATTTTTTATGATGGCAGTATTAGCCGGTATTTTTCTTGTTCCTATATTGAGCCTGCAGACAGAAAGTCTGGTACAGAATATTCCAGTTTATATTGAAATATTGCAGGACTGGTTGGGTCCCTTAATAGATATGGTAAGAGGCCTTGATCCGATAAAAGTAGAAGAAATCCTCAACGAAGGGTTATCTCGGTTCGGCGAGCTACCCATGAAAGCCATACAGTTTTCAGGGAAACTACTTTGGGGCTCAATTTCGAACCTGTTAAATATTATATTGATGATTGCCAATCTGGTGATCGTTCCGGTAGTGATGTTTTATCTACTAAGAGATTTCGACTCTATCAATGGAAGACTTCTAGCTTTGGTGCCTCCACGGTTCCAGATGAAAACTCAGGAAGTGGTTCTTGAGATTGACCAGGTATTGTCCAGTTTTGTTCGTGGGCAAATGATGGTCGTGGCATTGATGAGTATTATGTATGCATTTGGGTTGTTTTTGTGCGAAACCCCGATGAGCCTTTCTTTAGGGCTTATGGCCGGTCTGTTTAGTCTCGTTCCTTATCTAGGATTGATATTGGGGTTTGCCCCGGCTGCAAGTTTAACTTTTATGCATACTCAGGAATGGCTGCCGGTCCTTGGCGTTGCAGGGGTTTTTGCTTTTGTTCAGGCAATGGAAGGCATGATCATTACACCGCGTGTGGTAGGGGAAAATATTGGTTTGCATCCAGTAGCAGTTATCTTCGCAGTTCTTCTTGGGGCGGAGTTGTTTGGTCTTGTAGGAATGATCCTTGGTGTTCCTGCTGTAGCCATTTTGAATGTTCTTTTTACCCGCGGTATATTGCAATACAAAAATTCTCCTTTATATGCCGATCAGTAATTTTAGTTTTGATCCCCACAAAACCGCATCGATCTTTAGTTCTATTTCATATGAAGATATTAATTTCTCGTATTTAGAATTATTTTAACCAAACCAAAAATTTTGTAAGGCTGGAGTCTGGTTCTCGAAATTATAGGGGGATTTTTTCGGTTTTTAATATATAAAGCTATTTATATGTTGAGATGACGAGCCCGCTTCTTTGCTAGACCCTGAGTTTACCCCAGCCAAAGAATCTTTTATGCGATCTTTAAAGACAAACCATACCCTTCTATTGGTAACGCGCTTGCTTCCGTAGACTGAAAAGGTTGCTGGTTAAATGGTTTTTTGCAATATAATTAAATAATGGGCATCTTTAAAAATTGTTTTTGAGATTGAGTTTGAAAAAAAATAGAGTGAAAAAAAAACAGGGCAAATCGGCAACAGGTGGTGTTGCTCTTTCCACGTTAGGCGAAAAACTTAAAAACAGCAACCCAGAAGTGGCTGAACATTTTGAAGCCATTAAGGGGTTGGAGCTTTCTGTCCCTCGTCTGGTACAAGTTGTAGAAGATCTCTTACCGTACCCTTGGCAAGATACAGCATTATTTGAAGAAGGCATCAAACTCACCGCGCAAGGTTTTTATAACGAAGCCATTGCGGTACTGAGAGATGTTTTGCGCGTGAGCCCAAATGCTTATCCGGCGTATCATCTGCTGGGCCATGTCTATATGGCTTTAGGAAATCGAAAGGAAGAAATTGAAAATTACCGCAGGGCGGCGAGACTCAAGCCCAATTATCCACAAATATATATTGACTTGGGAACCGCTTACTGGATGCAGGGAAAAGAAAAGAAATCTTACGCTGCTTTTAAAAAAATCGTTCCCATGGCACCCGACTTTGCTATTGCTGATTATTGGTTGACTTTTATTTTTGATCGATTGGGTCGAAATCGTGATGTTTATGAGACGAATGAAAAAAACACGGAGGCTCCTCTTCAGGTTTTTGCCAGTATATGTAGTTTGGTAGGACAAGCTTATTTAGAATTTGGTTATCACACAGCAGCTCGACAGGCATTCAAAAGGGCCGTGAAAGTCTGCCCTGAATATGCTGATGGGCATTATCTACTCGGTTCACTGCATATTAAAAAGTTGCGGAATCCCAAACGTGCGATGAAATACTTGGAAATTGCTGAACAGCTCTATATTCGCCAAAACGATTTTCAAAGAGCGGCTTTGGTTCACCAACTCTATCGCCCTAAAGGTGAGGTACAAGAAAAAAACAAAGCTGCTGAGGAGTGGTTGAAAGAGGGGCTGCGGTTGCAAAACCTAACTTGGTATCAAGCCGCTGTTGATGCTTACCAAATGGCGCGTGGATTCAAGCCGGACTTTCTCGATGCTTATTACAATATGGGTGTTGCTTATGGTTGTATGGAGGAAAATGGTATTGATGCCCTGCACAAAGCGGTTTGGGTTTTTAAAAAATCTATAGACCTTAACCCGGAGTTTATCCACGCTTATACAGCATTGGGGGCTTCTTATATCAAACAAGGTGAAACGGAAGAAGCCATTGAGGTGTTAAATCAGGCTGAGAAGGTATGCCCGAAAGACTCGAATGTCTATTTTTATTTGGGAATCGCTAGTCGGATCAACTCCCGATTTAAAGAAGCGGTGGAATATCTAAGAAAAGCCGTGGCTTTGAAACCGGATTCTGTTCAAGTGCAATTTTATTTGGGGCTGTCTTTAATTGACGCAGAATTATATGATGATGCCAGCTCTGCTTTCCGTGAGGTTGTAAGAATTAAACCAGATTTTGCGGATGGGCATATGATGCTGGGTAATTTATACCGTGAAAATATTCCGGAACCAGATAAGGCGGCTTATCATTTAAAAAGAGCAGAGAAATTGTTCACGAAACTGGAAGATTTTCAACGAGTGGGTTACATCCGCCAACTTTTAGCTCGATATCCCTGATTTTAAATTGTTTCAGATTTTTTGAATTCCAGAGAAACGGAATTGATGCAATAGCGAAGGCCAGTGGGTTCTGGCCCATCTTCAAATACATGACCGAGGTGCGACTCGCATTTGCTACATAGAACTTCAACCCTGCGTATAAAAAATGAGGAGTCTTCTTTAGTGGTGATGGCATTCGGTTCCGTTGATTGGTAAAAGCTGGGCCAACCCGTGCCTGAATCGAATTTTGTTTTCGACGAAAACAGAGGTTCATCACAGCAGCAACAGTGATAAGTACCCCTGTCGTGGCAGTCCCAATATTTTCCCGAAAAGGCACGTTCGGTTCCCTTTTTTCTGCATATCTGGAATTGCTCATCGGTCAGTTTTTCTTGCCATTCACTTTCAGATTTTTGAATTTTTTTTGTCACAACAGGAGTCCTTTTTTTAATTTTTCCTCAATGAATTGGGATAAGTCCTTTAGTTAAAAGCATCACGTTTTTCTTTGATCCCAATTTCATAAAATTGTTTGAGGACGGATTTTATGATTCTGTAAGGATTCAACTTGATCCAGCGTGTATTTTTAAGTTTTTGTATGCGCACTTTAGATTTCATGACAACCATTATAACTACTTGGGTGAAAACCTTTAAGAATAAAAGATTGTGCTATTTTAAGAGGGTGAGTATAGGGCTTTATAAATCCCACGGTTTCTCAATACGTGTTTTACATAGCGCCTGGTTTCGGGATAGGGAATTGACTCAATAAACACATCCAGATCATTTACACTGCCAAACCGTTTCAGCCATTTTTTCAGCACATGTGGCCCTGCATTATACGAAATTAAAATGTGCGTTCCATTTCCCCCAAAGCGTTTGTCTAATTGACTTACATATTTAACTCCAAGTCTGATATTCAGGTCGGGTTCAAATAATGCATCAGAAACAAAAGGTTTATTAAGTTTGGTCTTTGGATAAAGCATTTTTCCGGTAGCAGGCATAATTTGCATGAGACCACGTGCGCCTGCAGGAGACAAAGCTTTCCTGTCGAAAAGACTTTCCTGTCTTATAATGCCAGATATAAAATAAGGGTCTACTTTTAGATACTTTGAGTTAGAAGCCACCGCATCTCTATATGCCAGAGGGAAGAAATATTTCCAAAAGCGGTGTGATAAGTTGCGCTTACCCGATTTAGCGGCAAAGTTTTTATACAATTGTAATAACTTGAGCGACTCAGGATAACCGTCAGCTTTATGGTAAAGATTAGAAAGCCACAGCACGCCGGTTAAATTTTTTCGAATGGATTTTTCAAGTTGTTGTATCTCATTTCGTGCCTCAATGGTTAGGCCAAGTGCAGATAATTCTATTGCTCGGTTATAATAGAAATTTTCCAGCGGAGTCAACGCTCTCCCCAACTTCGCGGGTGTTTGCGCGCCTCTGTTTTTTATATTATTTTTAATCAAAGATATCCCCGTTTTTAACAATTGTTCCTTGGCGCGAATGCCGTGAAAGGTGTAGGGGTATAGATTGGCGACATTAATGAATAATTTTTTAGCTTTCTCCTTATCGCCCATTTTTGCTGCCGATTTTGCGCTCCAATATAAATTAGATTCTATGAAAGGCCCCTTGGGAAATTGTTGGGCCAAATCCTGAAAACGTTCAAATGCTTTTTGAAATTTTCCATCGATATAATTCACCCAACCAAGGCGCCATCCGGCCCACTGCCCATAAAATTCTTCAGAATATTTATTCAAAGCCATTTGATAGGTTTTACGAGCCTCAGGATAATTTTTTTGTTCTTCATAAATCTTCCCCAGAAAAAATAAGGCTTTAATTGTTCGCTCAGAAGAAGGGTTTCCCTTCGCAACCTCTTTAAAGTATTTGGCTCCAGCCATGGGTTTGCCAAGATTCCATAAGTTGCGCCCAATATTAAACTTAGCTTTTTGAATTTGGCTGTGCTGAGGATAAAGTTTTGAAAAGTCCTTCAGCGCAATGTTCGCTGTTTTCCTGTCTCGTAATCCTCGATGGGCATTTGATAGAAAAAAATAAAATCTTCCTGACATTGTGTTGTTATTTTTTTGGATTCCTTCAACTTCATCAATGACTTCTTTAAATCGTGCGGATTTAAATAATTGTTCGATTCGTTCTGTATGCTCCTCCACGCTTAAGGGGGTTTCATTTATTTCTGGAGATACTAGAAGTTTTTTTATCGCAGCTTCTGCATCGGAGGTCAGCTCGTGGTTGGGGTATCTAATATAGAGCTGTCGGTAACTTAAATAGGCTTCTTTTTTATTACCAAGGTTTTCTTGATAAGAAGCTAGTTTGTAAAGTAGATCAGGAAGATAAGATCGAAAACGTTTATAGCGAGAGGAGCTTGTTATAGTTGTGACCGAGTTTTGCAATATCTCCGTGGCTTTGCCATTTGCGTTTGTTTGAGCATAAGTGTCTGCAAGAATAATTTGGGCTTCTGGATAGAACTGAGTATCTGGAAAATTTTTAATTAGCTGTAAGGCATGGGCTCGCGCCTTCTCATGCGTTTTGTTATGCAATTCTGCTTTAGCTAAATTCAGCAAAATATAATCTTCAATGTCTGGATAAATTTTTATTAGAGGTGATAATAGTGCAATAGCTTCTTCGTTTTTATTATTCTGAATATTAATAAGGCCAAGCAAAAACCGCGAACGTTTGCTTTCCATTGAACCCGGATCTGTATTCTGAATGGCTAAAAGCTGGTTTTTAGCTTCAGCCCATTCTTTTTTAGCGAAAAGAATTTTTGCTTGTTCAAAATTTTGGGCTGTATTTTTAGCCTCTGTTCTAACACCAAAACTTAAAAAAAGAAAAACCATTAACATGCAGGCGATTGTATTGGGCAGGCGTGATAGCAATTTATCGCTAAGAGTTTCGGGAGTGTCATTTTTGCCTGTGGCGATGATTTCGGCTTCAGGCATTTTTCTAAACCATGTGAGTTGTCGTTTGGCATAATGTCGTGTTTCCCTTTTTATTTCGTAAATTGCTCTCTCTAAATCACAATGGCCTTTATGGTAGTTTGTCATTTGGGTGTAGCCTATACTTTTTAGAGGTTTTAAATCTGGTGAGAATCCTCGGTCAAGAATCTTTTTAACTTCATTTTCCAATCCAGATTTGATCATGTCGTCAACTCGTTTGTCAATTTTGGCGTATAACTCCAATCGGTTCCATTCTAGGATGAATGTATAAATGGGGAATCGAGTATCCGGAACAGAGCCTTCTTTTTGAAATTCTGAAAATGGTTTGCCCGTTTCCAAATATACACCCAAAGCCCTCTCGATTCTCAGGGAATCTGTTTCAGATATTTTTTCTGAACTAACGGGATCAATACTTTGTAATTTTTTGTAGACCTTTTGGACCGTTTGCTCGAGAATATCTTGTCGTATTTTTTTTCTAGTCTCTTCTGATATTTCTACTGCACAGTCGTAGTCTTGTATTAAAACTTTGAGATAGAGAGCAGTCCCTCCAACAAGGATGGGAATTTTATTTTGACTCATCAAATCGTTAATGATTTTTAGAGCCCGGATTTTAAAATCGAAAGCATTGAACTCTTCATCAGGTTCTAGGATATCAATCAAATGATGTGGAATAGTTTGTCGTGCTTTAGCTGAAGGTTTGGCTGTTCCAATGTCAAAATATTTGTAGACTTGCATAGAATCGGCACTGATAATTTCAGTGTTCAATTTACGGGCCAATGCCACGGCAGTTTCACTTTTCCCCGATGTGGTGGGTCCTGTCAATACAATTAAAGGAATCATAAATCTCCTTCATCTCCTTAGAATAACTTCCATCTTTATTATAAACGTAGAGAGGGGAATCAACTATTAAATCGCTTTTCTTTTGTTTGATGGCCTCCACTAGGAAAATTTTGGCTTCTGAATTTTTATTTCCATGAATGAAACGGACCCGACTGGGAAAGAGTTCCCGCATTTCAAGTTCGTGCAAAGTTTCCTGTAATCGAATGGGAGGATAGGCTAGAGCGATATGACCACCCTTTTTTAAAATAGGTTTTGTTTTGTCGAGCATGGCGGACAAGCTTAGTTTTAACTCATGTCTGGCGATGGCTTTTCCTTCATCCGGATTTATGTGGCCAGAATTAACTTTGCGATAGGGTGGATTGGATACGATCAAATCAAATTGTTTTGGGAACAATTTCAGATTGAGAAAATCGCCATGGATAATTTTAATTTCCATTTGATTTTTAGTAACATTTTCCTCAGCGTTTGCAGCAGCAGAATCTTGAATTTCAATTCCCGTTACTTTGAGTTCTGGCTCACGATACACCATTAGTAGCGAAATGATGCCGCAACCAGCACCAATGTCGAGAACTTCTTGCCCTGGGAGCAACCTAACAAAATCTGCTAATAAAAAGGGTTCAATGGAATAACGATAACCGGAATCATTCTGAACTGTAATCTGGTTTTTAATGGTTTCAGCCGTGTTCATGAGGATAAGATGACTTTACAATAATTCTTGTCTTTGATTTTATCTTATCCAATATAGCCCATCAACTTTTTGAGGGTTGGACTAGCAGAGGTCTATGCTGGCGTGGTATGACCCTTTAGCGGTTCCATGGAAAGTATTCCCGCCATGATTTTTTTGCTGTTAGAATTATGGCAACCGGTTCTTTCTCATAGACGATGGGGTATTGCCTGAGGGTTATTAACAAGCCGTCTTCTGAGGAGATGAGCTCTTCTAGCTTTTTACCACTATATATGTCACGGACTTCGCCTATTTTTTGCCCTTGCTTTAAGCAACTTCCAACTTTTACTTCTTTAAGAAATATGCCTGCGGTTGAAGTTTTTACCAATATTTCTTCGTCGGGTTGATAAATTCGGATTTTACCTTTATTTTCGGAATTTTTATTACGGTGATCTTTGAGAATTCCTTCTGCCTTCATAAAATTTAGGATGCCTTGAAACAGATTTTCGCATTGCTGTAAGTTGATGGTTCTGGGTGATCCAGCAGAAATCATTACCGAAGAGATTTCTTGCTCTTGCCAGTGATGAAATAGATTTACTTTTTGGGTGGAATATTTTTTTCTCCTGCGTGCCGTTTCTATTTTTAAATCGCGGCACATTTTTTTTATACTGTTATCTGACTTATACACTTGGACATGAGGTGCATCTTCATAATGCGGTGGAGCGGAAGTTAAAATAAGGCCCCAGAATGAATCTTTAGTATGCTGCAAAATCATAGAAGCAATAGCTTCGGCAGTTTCGCCTTGAGGATTACCAGGAAAAGCGAGGTCCATATCCATTCCATCCAACGGCCAAAGACGTGTTCCGGATTGCACGGCGTTAATATTGACCACCGGAAAAGTTTGTACTTGTCCGGTTAGCGTGTAGTGAGGATCCAGGCCTTCTACAATACTATCTAAAAACTGCGCGAGATGTGAATTAAGAAATAGCCCATTTAAATGATCCCCTTGCAATCCACTGACTATAGATAAAGATTCACCAGGTTTTCCCCAAGCGTTTTTATAAAGTTCGAGATTTCCCCCATAAGGGGTTGGTAGTGTGAGTATTTTTTCTTTCACTTTTCCCTCAAGGTTTCGATAATTCGTGCCAGTGGAGAACCTTTATGCACTAAAGGATGTTCGCGAAGTGTAAACAACAAACCGGAACAAGGAGAAACTATTTCCTTGAGAATGCTGCCTTCAATTGGGTCAATTAGCTTCCCAAGCCTTTCCCCTTCTTCTAGGAATTTACCCACCTCTACTTGTTTTATGAATAGCCCAGAATGATAGGCTTGCACCATTTTTACCTGATCGGATTGAACGAGTTTGGGTTCTTTAACTGGATCAAGTTCGATGTTGAGGGTTCCTGTTTCATGGAGTAGATTAAGCATCCCATTAAATATTTGGTCGCCTGCGTTTGGGTGGATGCGATGACAAATTCCTGTTTCTATGACTAATGCAGGAATTTTAGCGCTGTTCAGATTAAACCCTAAAGTTGATGCGAAAATTTCTGCGTTGGGGTGAATCCAAATCAAGTCCACATTGCACTTTTTTGCCAGCGGCAGAAGTTTTTTTTCAAAATCTTTAATGATACGTATTTGTGGAAGTTCCATCAATTGAAGATTACTGGAATGAAAATCAATAACGATTTCTGACGATGACTTCAAATCTTGTAAGAGTATTTGTGATGTTTCGACAGCGAGAGAATCTATTTGTCCGGAGCCGAAAGTGCGGTTGACATCCAGAGAGAAGAAAGGCCAGAGTCGAGTTGCATTTTCGAGGGCCTGAGGGTTCACCGCCGGATAAATATTTATTTGCCCTTGAATGGCTTTGGGGTTGGAGATTTCCAGCTCTTTCAGGTAACGAAGTAATTTGTGGCAAATATAGAGCCCTTCCAATTCATCGCCGTGAAGTCCTGCGACAAAAGAGACTCGGGGTTTGTTAGATTGTGCGGGAAAAGTATGTTTTAGAATTTCAACCGGAGGGCCAAGAGGGCTTTTAATAGAAAGGATGCGTTGAGTTTGCAAGGGCTTATTGAATGCGGTCTTTTTTTATTTCGATTTTCATGGCATCTATTTTTCTTTTTAGTGTGTTGCGATTGATGCCCAAAGCCTTAGCGGCAGAGACTTGTTTTCCGGAATAGGTTCCGAGAACGATTTCAAAAAGATGTTTTTCTACCTTTTGTATGAGCTTGTCATACAATAACCCTTTTTCTTCAATATTATTGTTTTGCAGAAAATCTTTTATAAGTTGGTTCAGCCTGTCATCCCATTGGTTGGAAAAATTACCTTCTTTCTGTAAATGCGAAGGAAGATGTTCGGGCAGAATGGGCCCAGAAAGGCAAAGCATAACTGCGCGTTTGATTACATTTTCCAGTTCCCGGATATTGCCTTGCCAGTGGTAGCCACTTAGAATGTGTTCGACATCTGGAGAAAGGTATACATTGCCTCGGGCCAATGATTTGGAGTATCGGCTGATAAAATGGTTTGCAAGTAGTAGGACATCTTCGAGTCTTTCCCTCAATGGCGGTATATGGATATGAATAACATTAAGGCGGTGGTATAAATCTTCCCGGAAACTTTTCAGTTGGATCATATCGAGGAGGTTCTGATTTGTCGCTGCGATAACTCGCACGTTTGCCCGCAAAGTCTCTTTTCCTCCCACTCTATAGTATTCATTATTTTGTAAAACACGCAGTATCTTTGCTTGTAATGGCAATTCCATATCCCCTATTTCATCCAGGAACAAAGTGCCGCCATCGGCTTGCTGAAATTTTCCTGTTTTTGTTTCAACCGCACCGGTGAATGCACCGCGTTCGTGCCCAAATAGTTCGGATTCCAGAAGCTCTCTTGAAATGGCCGCACAGTTGATACAGATAAAGGATTTATCTTTTCTTTTTGAATAGTGGTGAAGGGTGCTGGCGATCATTTCTTTGCCAGTCCCGCTTTCACCAGTAATGAGGATGGATAAATCGGAGCCTGCTGATTTACCGATTGTCTTAAAGATCTCCTGCATGCCTTTGCTTTTTCCTATTATTGAATTTCCCTCGTTCTCTGTGGCTGTGGACAGGCTTTGCGTAGCTTCTATCTCTTTGGGTGGAGAAAAAGTTTGCGCACTTTCGGCTTTTTGTAACAGATTATAAACATCATCGAAGTCGAAGGGTTTGGTAAGATAGTCGTAGGCTCCCAAGCGCATTGCCTCTATGGTGTTATTCATGGAGTCCTGTGCAGTCATGATCACAATTTTAAGCTCAGGGCAAATTTTCTGAGATTGCTCCAATAATTTGAGACCGCTAATGCCCTCCATAAAAATATCTGAAAACATCATGAGGTATTTGTTTTTTTGGAGTTGTTCAAGGGCTTTTTCGCCACTTGTTGCCGTGTCTACGAGGTAATTATTTTTTTCCAGACCTTTTTTCAAGACCCAGAGAATATTTTTTTCGTCATCGACAATGAGAATTTTATTTTGCTTTGAATTCATTTGACTATCATATCACCTTTGGCGAATTGGTAGAAACACTTGCACGGTAGTCCCTAGTCCTTTTTCAGAAGTAATTTTCATCTTTCCATGGTGGTCTTCCACAACTTTTAGGGAAATAGCCAAACCCAACCCGATACCCTTGCTTTTAGTTGTATGAAAGGGCGTAAATATTTTTTTCTGAGTTTCTTCGTCCATACCTTCTCCCGAGTCGATGATTTCCACAGCTATGTTTTGCCGTGGGACACTTGCTATGGGAGTTTTTATTGCAAAGCTTGAACTTACGCGGGTTACAATTTGTAGAATGCCGCCATTTCTGGAGGCCTCGATGGCGTTTTTAATGAGATTTAGGAAAACTTGCTTTAGTTGGTCTTCATCGGCATCAATGAGTGGCAGACTAGGATCATATGTTTGTTGAAAACGGATATTTTTAAAGCGGAACGTTTCTTTTTCCAGTATTAGAATTTCTTCAAGAACTTTATGAATATTTGTTTTTTTCAGTTTAATGTCGGCGGGCCTTGCTAAATCCATCATGCGTTTGACCAATTGGTCGATTCGATCAACTTCACTTATGACCACATCAAGATATTCGCGATGCGATTTTTTTTTGATGTCATGCCGTAATAATTGTGCGGAGCCGCGGATGCCTCCTAATGGATTCCTAATTTCATGCGCCAGACCCATTGCTAAAGTACCTAAGTTATTTAGGTGATCTGCGGGGTGTTGCTGTTGCTCTAGTTCGCGGATCAAGCTCATATTTTTTACCAGTATTATGACACCTTGTATGGAATCGTCTGATTCAAGATAAGGAGATAGAGTTAGGTTTACAGGAAATTGAACCGAAGCGGTTTTTCGTTTACCTTTTGCTTCCACATCATGGTAACAAGCCCCTGTTTTCAGTACCTTCTGGACCTTATCTAGGATTTGAGGTTGTCTTGGGAAAAGTTCTTCTAAAGGTTGATTCGCAATGGCATCCCTGGATTTGTGGAACATATCTTCAATGGCCAAGTTACTATGTAAAATTGAAAGGGATGGCGAGACTAAAATTAATCCATCTATGAGGGAGAAAAAAATATTCTGGCTAATGTGGTCAGGTTCTTTCATAAGGCCAAATTATTTGGGGTCCTTGGCCTTTTTCAATTTTCCACCTGAATAAGGATTTTTCGGTGTCGGTTTTTTAACTGGGGCGGTGGTAGCTGGCTCGGCTTTCGCTTTTTTTTCTGTTGTTGGGGCTTTTGCGTCCGCCGCCGGGGCAGGGGATCCATCGGCTGCATCTTTAGATTGATTGCTTTCTTGTTCCCAACCTTTTTTGCGAGCTTCTGATGGGTAATCGGATGCATACCAACCCGAACCTTTGAGGATGAACCCTGACTGAGAAACGATTCGTCGTACTTTGCCATTATCTTTTTCATCGCAGCCAAGGCCGTTACAGGTTTTCATGGGTTTCGCCGATATGGTCTGCATGGCCTCAAAGGTGACCCCACATTTTTCACATTCATATTCGTAAATTGGCATAAATAAAACTCTCCGGGAATTTTTAAAGCTAGCTATCCAATAAAAATTTTAAACTTGGATGACAAGCTATACGGCTTCTGTTTTTTAGAAAAACCTTTTCTAAATCGGGGTGAGCCATTTGCTGAATTTTGATTTGTTACCGCGGGCTATTTTGAAAAAGGTTTGTTGGATTTTATCCGTTATAGGACCTTTCACGCCCTTGCCGATAATTCGACTATCGATTTCGCGGACAGGGGTTATTTCCGCAGCGGTTCCGCTGAGAAAAACTTCCTCCGCAATATAAAGTTCGTCGCGGGTGATATTTCTTTCTTCTATCCCTATGTCGAGTTCCTTACAGATTTTAATGACAGCGTCACGTGTGATTCCATCTAAGTTGGAACTGGAAAGGGTCGGGGTATGCAATTTCCCTTTTGAATAAATAAATATATTTTCGCCAGAGCCTTCCGAAACATAACCACTTGGGTCAAGCAAGACTGCTTCATCGTATCCATCACGATGTGCCTCGGCCTTGGCTAAAATAGAGTTTATATAGTATCCGCAGGCTTTGGCTTTAGTCATACTGATGTTTACGTGATGCCGGGTGAAGGAAGAAACGCGTGCACGAATTCCTTTATTAAGCCCATCTTCACCCAAATAGGTTCCCCATGGCCAGGCAGCAATTGCACAACGGACATCAACGCCTTTTGGGTTTAGCCCCATTTTATTATCCCCCAGAAAAACGATGGGCCGGATATAACATTCTTCTAGTTTGTTTTCGAGAACAACCTGAATAATGGCATCATGTATTTCTTTGTTGGAAAAGGGGACATCGATTCCAAGAATGACCGCAGATTGGAATAGACGGTCGACATGCTCCTGCAGTCTGAAGATGGCAGGGCCATTTTCCATAGAGTTATAGCACCGAATTCCCTCAAAAACTCCCAAGCCATAATGAAGAGTATGAGTCATGACATGGATATTGGCTTTATTCCAAGGAACAAGTTTTCCATCCAGCCAAATTTTTTCTGATTTTTCCAAAATGCCCTCTTATTTTTTAAATAATATTGTAAGCTTAGATATTATTGACCCTTAGGTTGAAAATCAAGGCAAATAAATGCGTTGACATGCTATTATAGGTTTGATAGCTTCCGTCTTTTGCTTCTAAGAAGGGGCCGCTAGCTCAGTTGGTAGAGCACTTGACTTTTAATCAAGTGGTCGAAGGTTCGATCCCTTCGCGGCTCACTTCTTAACTTTCTGTTCTCAATAAATTGAACGTCCCCATCGTCTAGCCTGGCCCAGGACACCGGCCTTTCACGCCGGCGACGCGGGTTCGAATCCCGCTGGGGACGCCAGTTTATCCGGATATACTGGATTCCTAATCCTAAAATTTGGAAGTCACCTTGATTGATTTCAGACACAAAGATCAGTGGCGGCCGTAGCGATCATCGTAGCGCAATATATCTTTTTCATCCAAAATCTTTCCAAATTGGATTTCAAAAATAATTAACAATTCGGTTCCTGGATTTCCAAGTCGGTGTTTGGCGTTTAAAGGGATAGTGATGGATTCATTGGCTTTTAAATGAAAGGTTTTTTCTTTTAACTCCACCTCTGCAGAACCTGAAGCTACAGTCCAATGTTCACTACGGTATTTATGGGATTGTAGACTGAGTGTCTCGCCAGGCAACACCTCAATTCGTTTTAATAAATAAGTAGGTCCAGAATCCAGATTTGTGTAGGATCCCCACGGTTTTTTTACAGTGGCAGGAACCCTACCTTCTTGACAGCCTTTTTCAATAAGTGATTCTACCAATTTTTTTACATCCTGTGACCGTTCCTTAGAACTGACCAAAAGTGCGTCTTGCGTATCTACTACTACCATGTCTTTTAATCCTAGTGTGGCAATGAGTCGATTTTGTCCGTGGACTATGGAATTATTGCAGTCCTGCTCTAGAATATTTCCTATCAGAATATTCCCTTTTAAATCTTTTTCGCATACATCGTCTAAAGCACTCCAAGAGCCGACATCGTTCCAGCCAATGTTTGAAGGAATCATGACAACATTAGACGAATTTTCCATTACTGCGTAATCAATAGAAATACTTGGGAGAGAAGAAAAAAGCTTGCAACCTTTTTCATTCAGTTCAAGGTAATTCAGTTTTCCTGATGAACTTTGTATGCAACCCATCAGCGTCTCCAATTGTGAATGAATATCTGGCGCATGTTGTTGCAACTCTCCTAAAATGGCTGAGGCTTTCCAAACAAAGATTCCGCAATTCCAAAAATAAGTACCTTGTTCTAAATATTTTTTAGCCTTAGAGAGATCGGGTTTTTCTTCAAACCTGTCTACCAGATAAGTATCTTCAGAACCTTCCAACTCCAAACCTTGTTTTAAATAACCAAACCCTGTTTCTGGTCGTGTGGGAGGGATACCCAAGGTTACTAAAAAACCCTTCTGTGCTAGAACTTCTGCTTTTTTTAATATCTGGTTAAACTTTTTTGCATTAGAGACAACGTGGTCTGCCGGAAAAATAGCCATAATTGCATCCGAATCTTTTTCCTCCACTATCTTTGCCATCAAACCGATTGCTAAGGCAGTGTTTTTACTACAAGGTTCGGCCAAAAGATGATTTGGCGAAAAGGCAAAAGAATCTAATTGTCGAAGAGTTTCAAGGGCTTGTTGTTGATGGGTACCTACGTAAAGATTTTCTATGGAGATAAGAGACAATAAGCGTTGCACCGTATTTTGGATCATGGTTCCCCGCCCATAAAACTGTTGCAATTGCTTTGGGCTTTGTTCGCGGCTAACAGGCCAAAACCGGGCGCCGCTCCCACCCGCTAAAATAAGACCGTACATAATTTTTGTGTTGTCTCTTTTTTTTTAAACGTTGGGTAAATTTAATACTAAAGAGTATTTTCTAGGAAAGTTATTTAATCCCGACAATAATAAAATTATATATTAAATCAAAATAGCGAACAATATGAAAAAATCCGAAAGGTAAGTAGTTTTAAATGTTACGAGAAAGAAACTAGTGTTCTGATAGCTTAGTAATCTTAATCATATGCGTAAACGGCAAAGGACAGAGCAATTGAATAGTAATTTAGGCTAATTGGAGTCCATACAATCTTTTAATGCATCTTCCCAATGTGGCATATCTAGGCCAAATACTTTTTGAATCTTTTCGTTATTTAAAAGGGAGTTGGAAGGGCGCGTTGCAGGAGTAGGATAATCGGACGTAGGAATTGCGATCAATTGTATATTTTGTGAGGCGTTAGATATATTTAAAACTTCCCTTGCAAAACCGTGCCAACTGGTTTTTCCTTGGCAAGTCAAATGGAATATGCCTGATAAGGAGGGATCCTTTGTTTCAAGCCATTTTTTGTTTAAACATTGTTTGAGGATTTGATGTGTTTTCAGAGCAACGGAACGAGCCCAGGTAGGGGCCCCAATTTGATCGTCAATAACTTGAATTATTTCCTTTTCTTCTGCCAACTTTTTAATAGTTCTTAAAAAGTTTTTACCGTGAAGACTATAAACCCAACCGGTTCTTATTATCAGGAATGGAATTCCAGCTTTAGCCACGGCTTTTTCTCCTTCAAGTTTAGTTTGACCATAAACATTCAAAGGATTAGGGGGGTCTTCTTCTTTATAAGGAATCTCAGAGCAACCATCAAATACATAGTCGGTAGAATAATGGATCAGTCCTGCACCAACTTTTTTTGCTGCTTTTGCTAATAAGCCAGGGGCAATTGCATTTATCGTCATCGCTAGGTCAGGCTCTTCTTCAGCTTTATCAACGGCTGTATAAGCTGCAGGATTAATAATAATGTCTGGTTTAATGTCTAAAATTACCGGTTCTATCGAGTTAGGTTTGGAAAGATCCAATTGTTCCTTATCCACAGTAATAAGGTTTCCTAAATCACCAACAATGTTATTTAATTCCTTACCAATTTGTCCGGTTTTTCCTGTGAGAAGAATTTTCATAGGCGAGCAGTTTTAAAAGACCAATATTAAACAGAGTGGGCGGCACTCCTGTTTATAGATTGGATATCAAACGGTTCAAATATTGGCCGTATTTATTTTTTTTTAAAGTTTGAGCAAGCCTTGCAACATCTTCCGCTAAAATCCAGCCTTTACTGAAGGCGATTTCTTCGGGACAACAAACCATGAGCCCCTGACGTTTTTGTATGGTTTCAATAAAGTTGGAGGCATTAAGCAAAGAGTCATGCGACCCTGTGTCCAACCATGTGAAACCTCGGCCAATTTTTTCGACAGATAATTGAGACTGTTTTAGGTAAACTCGATTCACATCAGTGATTTCTAATTCGCCTCTGTCGGAGGGTTCGATCGAGCCAGCAATATCCACCACCTGATTGTCATAGAAATATAATCCGGTTATGGCGTAATGGGATTTAGGTTTATCAGGTTTTTCTTCAACACCGAGAACTCTACCCTGGTCATCAAAATCTACAACACCATAATTTTGTGGATCCTTGACCCAATATCCAAATACGGTTGCTCCCTGTTCACGTTTTTTAGCTGTTTCCAATAAATCCGGAAATCCGGTTCCGTAAAAAACATTATCACCAAGAATAAGGCTACAACCCTCATTACCAATAAAATCTTTTCCAATCAGGAACGCCTGTGCCAATCCATCAGGGCTGGACTGGATTCCATAAGTAATATTGACACCCCACTGGCTGCCGTCTTTGAGTAACTCTTGAAACAGAGTTTGGTCCTGAGGTGTGGTTATGATAAAAATATTGCGTATATTAGCCAGTAAAAGCGTGCTCAATGGATAATAAATCATTGGCTTGTCATAAAGTGGCATCAACTGCTTGCTAACAACCTGTGTCAAAGGATAAAGTCGGGTTCCTGAGCCTCCCGCAAGTATTATTCCTTTATTGATCATTTTGGAGATTCCTTAAGTTTTTTCAAGACCGAGTCGTTCTCCTCTATAAGCTCCGGACATGACGCGGTTTATCCACTCTTTATTATTCAAATACCATTGCACGGTTTTACGAAGACCGGTTTCAAATGATTCTTCAGGTTTCCATCCTAGTTGGTTTTGAATTTTGCTCGCATCAATAGCATAACGTCGGTCATGACCCGGTCGATCAGTCACATATTGGATAAGGTTTTTATGGGGACGAAATTTTGAATCCGGAACCAATTCATCTAAAATTTTGCAAAGAATCTGGACGACCTCTAAATTAGTTTTTTCATTATGTCCTCCAATATTATAAACCTGCCCCACTTTCCCTTTTTCCAGAACGTGAAGGATTGCTTTGCAATGATCTTCAACAAATAACCAATCACGAACTTGTTTACCATCTCCATAAATAGGAAGTGGCTCGCCTCTGAGAGCGTTATATATCATTAACGGTAATAATTTTTCAGGAAACTGGTAAGGCCCATAATTGTTAGAACAGTTTGTGGTCAGTACCGGCAGGCCAAAGGTTTTAAAATAAGCTCGCACTAGATGATCGGATGAAGCTTTAGAAGCCGCATAGGGTGAATTGGGTGCATAGGGGGTCTCCTCCGTGAATAGGCCGGTTTCCCCTAGAGAACCATAAACCTCATCAGTGGAAACATGAAGAAAACGAAAACTTTTCTTTTGGTTTAGAATTTTTGACTCAACATATAGTTTAGCCGCTTCCAGCAACTCAAATGTTCCAACAACATTAGTTTGGATAAAAGCACCTGGAGTATCTATAGATCTGTCTACATGAGATTCAGCAGCGAAATGGACAACAACGTCAATCTCATAACTTTCAAATATCCGAGTAAGTTTTTCCCTGTCGCAAATATCGCCTTGGATAAATTTATAATCCGGGTTACTTTTTAAGAAAGCCAATGTGTCTAAATTCCCTGCATAGGTAAGCTTGTCGAAGTTGATGACCTTAGCTTGACCGGATTTCATTAGGTTTAGGATAAAGTTTCCACCGATGAATCCGGCGCCGCCTGTAATAAAATATGTTTTCATTTCATTAAAAATCGGTGTTAAAACAAAAGGTGCAGGAAATGCTGAGGGCATCTTGTCGGAAGTATAAGCGTTTGAACCTGTGTTTTCAAGATATTGAACTATGCAATCCACTTAGATCCGAATTAAGGTTTCGTGCACAGAAAACTAGCTATGATATAATTTAGTATCAATAAGAATAGAAAAAGCCTAGAACACTGGATCGAAGTATGCAACTCTGTAATACAAGGCCCAATGATCGATTGAATCAAATCCATTATTCAAGAGAAGGCCAATAAATGATTGATGAAATAGATTATTTCCCAAAGCGGGAGCGGCATAATAAAAAGAAGAAGAGCGATTCTGGTTGGGGCGATTTGAAGAAACAAAAAAACAAGCAGGATGAGAATCCATCGGATGAGCCCTCTTTGTCTGAAAAAAAACCGCATGAAAAAAAGAGAAACTAGCAAAAATCCTCCAAGGTTGTATATACTGCATAAATTCATTTAATTAATATTTATCAATTTACTACTCAAAGTTTTCAGGAGTTTATTTGTCATGTGTTTTAGTTTTTCGTCAACAAAACAATTGCTCCGGTGGAGCATTTTTATATTAATTTTTTTCCCCGTTTCGGTTTTTGCAAGTGTCCAGGAAGAAACCTCTAAAGGCGATGCTGCTTTTAAATTGGGTAAAATGGATGAAGCAGAAAAATATTATTCTTCCGCTCTTAAAATGGATCCCGATAGTTGGCGAATCATGCGCGGGCTGGCAGAAACCAAATTCCAATTGAAAAAATATAGAGAAACCAAACAGCTTGTGGATCGCATTTTGGCTATGAAGATTATTAAAAGGAATATTGTTGAAGTAACTTTGCTGGACGATACACAAAGATTCGAAGCCGAGATTGTCGATGAGAAAGTTGTTCCGCCGGACGATGGAAAGAATAATATGAGAAATTATTTGGATGGCGAAGAAGCCAAGCCCGTTTTTCATTACCGTCTCTTCAATTTGAAAACCGGAAAAATGCTGCTCATCCCGCATTCAGACGCCAGATTAAAATATAAAGGTGTGCCGCGCCGGATTTATGACTATGTCAACGAATTGCATGTCAAGGTAGAAGATATATTGATCGACAAGGCTGGAACCAAAGGCCCGGTTGAAATGGTTGCAGTGAAGGGAGGGTGTTTCCAAATGGGCACCAATCAGGGAGCAGCTTCAGAAAGACCTGTCCATGAGGTTTGTTTGAAATCTTTTCAAATGGACAAGTACGAAGTAAGCCAAGGCTTGTTCCAATCTGTCATGGGTCACAATCCTGCACGCTTTAAAGGTGCTAATCGACCTGTTGACAGGGTAACCTGGCATGAGGCCAAAGAATTCTGTAAGAAAAATAATAAAAGATTGCCAACAGAAGCGGAATGGGAGTATGCAGCACGAGCCGGGACAAATACAAAATATTACTGGGGAAATGAGTTCGAAACCGGTAAATCTAACTTATGTGATAGTACTTGTGACATGAATATTAGCGCGAAAAATGTTACTGATGGATTTCCATATACAGCTCCCGTAGGTTCATTCCCAGCCAATCCCTGGGGACTTCATGATATGGTAGGAAATGTATACGAATGGACCGAGGATTGGATGGATGAAAGATATTATAGTAAAAGCCCTAAAGATAATCCAACAGGACCCGTACGCACCAATCCTACAGACAGAAAAGGAGGAGGGATTCGTAAAGTGATTCGTGGAGGTGCCTGGGCAAGCAATACAGACAGTCAACGGTCTGCAGCTAGAAAAAGTTTCGTGGTGGATTACCGTATAGATAGTTTCGGGTTCCGCTGCGTTCTCTAGTACGCCTTTGAGAAATGAAGGAAAGTGAAGAATTTTCAGGGATAATGGGTCAGTTTTTTTAAGATTCTATTTCTGATAATGGATAGGGCAGGGCTGTGTAAACTCATATTTTATTTTTTGCAAGAACTAAGTTATCTTTATTATTTCAATTGGTCTTTTATTATTTTGCCAGTTGCAGTTTTAGGGAGTGACTTGTGAAACTCGATCATATCGGGTGTCATGAATGCAGGTAGGTTTTTTCGACAGAAATCTTTGAGTTCCTGCTCCGTTGTATCAGCGCTTTCCCGCAATACAACACATACTTTCACTTTTTCTCCCACCCGTTCATCAGCGATTCCCACTGCTGCAACTTCTGCCGGTGCAGGGTGACCCATCAATGCATTCTCAATGGCTAATGGGGATATATTTTCACCGGCACGGATAATAAGATCTTTTTTCCTCCCGGCAGAAATATAGAGTCGTCCTTTTTCATCCAGGTGTCCTAAGTCACCAGTTTTAAACCAGCCATCTGGCCGCATCGATTCTTGTGTTTCTTCTATGCGTTTCCAATATCCGCTCATTACTGTTTTACCGCGGACAAGAATTTCTCCCACTTGTTTAAGGCCTACCGTATTCCCCGAATCATCAACTATAATTAAATCGACATTTGGCAAAACTGGGCCGACTGAGCCAGGAACGCTTCCATCTTTCATGGTATTGACGGCAATCACCGGGGATGTTTCAGTGAGACCATATCCTTCAATAACCGTCACACCCAAAACATCTTCGACCTTTTTTAATAGGGCTTCCGGTAAAGCTGCCCCACCAGAAATGCAAGTGTGTAAAGAAGAAATGTCATAGCTACCGCGCTCGTAAAGATCCACGAGAAAAGAATAGATTGTTGGTACGAGAGGTAGAAACGTGGCTTTGTGGGTCGCGATAGAAGCCAGAATCGTTTTAGGTTGGAATTGCTTGAGAAGAATCAATGTTGCTCCGACACGGCAAAAAACCAGGGCCATGATATTGCCAAACGAATGAAACAAAGGCAGGGCAACAATGGCACTGTCTTCAGAGGTAATATGTAGATGTTCCAGAAATCCAGTGCAGTTTTCATCAAACTGGTCTTCATTTAGCATTACACCTTTAGGTTTGGCGGTGGTGCCCGAGGTATAAAGAATCACATCTGGTATTTCTGATTCCCGTTCGTGTTTTATGAAAGCGTTATCTTTTTCCCCAGATTTTAAAAATTCTTCGAAGCGATGTGTTTCTTTTCCTACTTGATTAATTTCTGCATGACCAATGAGAATTTTATTTGGAAACAATTTAAAAAGCGACCTGATCTCCAGATTAACAAAAGCGGAATCGACGACCAAGGTATCGATATTTGCATCCTGTGTAATAAAAGCCAGATCTTCAGATTTTAAAAGAAAGTTGAACGGGATCACAGGTAACCCTTTTAATAAAGAACCAAAAAAGGCAACAAGATATTCCTTTTGATTGAGGCACAACAAGCCCACTTTACTATTTGAGTTGAGAGGTAATTTGGAAAGAGCCGCTGCAAACGATTCGACTTGTTCGCAAAATTCACTATAAGTAACCGTAGAATCTCCTTCAATAATAGCAGCGGAACCGGGTTGCCTTTCCGCATGAGATTTTAAATATTTGTAAAAAGCCATACCTAAACTTTCTGATTTTGGTGGAATAAATAAGATGGCATTATACTCTACCTATTTAAAAGTGAAAAAACTTGTGCATATTGATCTCGGCTTGCGGGTTTCTGCTGTTAGGTTATGATCGGTAGCGGCAGAAGAATCCATTGGGGAGATTGAGTCCGTTGGAATTGTCGGGGATGAACATTTCTCCTGTTTCGAAATGACCGTTATGGGTGGAAGGTAGATAGGTCCGTAACATATTCTCAAGTGTCAGGGATGAAAATCCAGGTGAGTGTGTGGTGAAGAGCAAAAAAACTGGTGAGTCAGTAAGAATATTCTTGCAAGCTTCTATGAGTTCGGAAAGTTTATCTTCGATCTGCCATACCTCCCCTTTGGGTCCGCGCCCGAAAGATGGCGGATCCATGATAATCGCGTCATATTTATTGCCACGCCTGTATTCTCTTTGAATATATTTCATTGCATCTTCGACAATCCAGCGAACTGGTCGATTACTCAGACCGGACAGTTCCAGATTTTGCCGCGCCCAGTTGACAGAGGCCTTTGAGGCATCTAAATGGGTGACATGGGCACCTGCCGAGGCAGCGGCCAGTGTGCTACCCCCAGTGTAGCCAAAAACGTTAAGTATTTTGATTTCTTTGCCGTTAAGCAGTTTAAGCTGATCTATTATCCAGAGCCAATTGGGGGCTTGTTCAGGAAAAATTCCGATATGTCCAAATCCAGTGGGTTGTACTTTGAAAACGATATCGCGAAACTTGATCCGCCATCCGTTTTTAGGCAGGGGGCTATGTAATTTCCATTCGCCGCCGGTATCTTTGCCTTTAAAGTATTTATATTCTCCTTCTGCTTTTTCCCATTCGGAGGCAGGAAGGGATTTTGGCCAAAGAGCCTGCGGTGCGGGACGACAAAATCGATGCGGACCAAATTGTTCTAGTTTTTGAAAAGAACCGGTATCTAATAATTGATATTCGAACTCGTCAGAAGGGTAAGAAGAACTCATGGATGTGTTTGAAAACCTTACTTTAGCTATTGTGATAAAATTTTAAAGAAACTCAGACCGTAAAATAACTTTAGGTAAATGCAGAATTATATCAGAAATTTGAATTACAAATTGGGTACTTCTTTGGCACTTATTTTATTGATTTTGTCTTCTTGTGTGCCTGCAAAGGAAGAAAAGTCAAAAGCTGGAAAGAAGGAATTCGCGCTTCCGGTGCAGATTGGCAAAGTCGTCTATATGGATATTGTAGATGAGGTACGGGCAGTCGGTAATATTCAAGCTGAGCAAAGGGTGATCATTGCTTCTGAAATCCGTGGCAGGGTGGCACGCATTGCGATTGAAGAAGGAATGAATGTAAAAGCCGGTGACCTAGTTGCACAAATCGACCCAAGAGAATACGAGCTGACTTTAGATAGGTTACGCGCAGATTTGTTGGCTTCACAAAAGGAACTCAAAAAAGCTCAGGAAGGTCTGAGGCAGGAGGATAAGGACCGGTTGGATGCCAAAACCCGGGCGGCACAAAGTTCCTTAGATCTTGCGAAGATTGAATTGGGGAGAACAAAACAGTTGGTCGATCAAAAAGTCCTTGCTCAGTCTGCTCTCGACTCAGCAGAAGATAAAGTAAGTCAAGCAATTGCAACTTTAGTAGCCAGTCAGGCTGAACAGGCTGCAGGCATGAAGTCACGCTCTGAAGACATTGAAAAGTTGGAATCTGAGGTGCAATCCATCCGCAAGCAGGTTGCAGTCGCCGAGTTAAACCTTTCGAAGGTAAATATTGTTGCTCCGTTTAGAGGGGTGATTATTGCCAAGGAAATAGAGCAGGGTGCCATTGTCGATTCGGGAACAGCAATTGTGCGAATGATAGGTTCATCAAGATTGAAAGCGGTTCTTGAAGTACCGCAGAACTATCGAAATAAATTAAAAAAACTGAAAAAGGCTCAATTTTTTGTGAAAGAGTTGGGTGTCAAGTTCAAGTACCAAAACAACCTAGCTCGATTGGTTCGAGTGATTCCTGATGCGAATATTTACTCAGGAAATATCAAAGTCCAAATTGATTTGCCAGACCCGGACCCAGTAATGTTTCCAGGGTTGACCCTTGAAAGCACTTTAAATTTTGGAGTACGCAAAAATGTTCTTCACGTCCCAGCAGTTTCTTTGGTGATTTCTGAAAAGGGAACGGTTGTTTATATCGTCAAAGATAAGAAAGCACATCTCGTTCCTGTCAAGGCTTTCAAAGAGCATGACGACTTTGTCGAAATTAAAGACTTCACTCATCAATTAAACGCTGACGCTGATTTGATTTTAAGAGGGTCAGGCGCTGTATTTCCCGGAGTAAATGTGTTTTTAACTAATCCGTTACCAAATACAGAAACCCCTTTCAGTTCTGCTTCAAAAGACAGTGAGTCTAGGAAACTCTCTGTGGAAACTTCTGCAAAAAATTCGGAAACCTGATGAAACTTATAGACCAGTCTATTCGTAACTATCATACAGTTACGGTAATCATTGTTATGGCATTAGTCGTGGGCGTCTTGTGTTTTCAAACTTTGCCAAGACAGTTGACCCCTACAGTCGATAAACCACAAATCGAAGTTAAAACTGAATATCCCGGATTGTCCCCAAATGAAGTAGAACGTAACATCAGTCGTCGACTGGAAGACCAACTAGAGTCTGTCGAAGGAATGAAGAAAATGACTTCTACGAGTCAGCATGGATTGAGCACCATCAAACTTGAGTTTGAGTGGGGTGTTGATAAGGACCTTGCTGTACTGGATGTGAACAACAAATTACAGCAGGTAAAAGACCTGCCTGTCAATGCAGATAAGCCTACCTTACGCTCGATATCAAGTGATAACTCGAGTCCTATTATGTGGATTGTTTTTGATAAGCCCGATAAGAAAATGCCCAACCTTGATCAGAACTATATGTACAAAATCGGAGAAGATATCATTGTTCCTTCTTTAAGGCGGGTGAAAGGAATTGCTGATGTCTGGCACTTCGGTGGTGAAGATCGCGAAATGCGGGTGGAGTTTGATCCTTATAGTATGGCGCGTTTGCATTTGACCTATAAAGAAGTGATTGATCGCCTTAGAGGAGAAAATCAAAACACGCGTGGAGGATTCCACGATGAAGAGAATCGTGCCTATACAGTTCGAGGGCTCGGTGAGTTTCTTAGCTCCAAAGATATTTTAGATACAGTGGTAAAGCGGGATGGTGACAAGACAATAAGGGTGCGAGATTTTGCAACAGTGGTAGATGGCTATCAAAGAACGGATTCTTTAGTTCGGATCGGTGGAAGTTTATCTAATGCATTTGGGGTGATTCGTAAAGCAGGTGCGAATGTTGTAGAGACCTGCAATCTGACTGCTCAACGTATCACGAAATTAAATCAAGAACTTTTGAATCGTGGTGTTCCGCTTAAATTAAAAATCGTTCACAAAGATGTAGACTATATTGATGAAGCTATGCATTTAGTGAAGTCAAACCTAGGTCTAGGTGCCCTTCTTGCTGTCGCAGTGTTGTTGATCTTTCTGGGTTCGGCGCGTTCATTATTGATCGTGGCGATCAGTATTCCAGTGAGTTTGGTGTCGGTGTTTATTGTTTTGAAAATTTTTGGACGAAGCATCAATATCATTTCCCTTGCTGGCATGGCTTTTGCCGTAGGAATGGTGGTCGACAATTCCATTGTTGTTTTGGAAAATATTTTTCGTCATTTGACAATGAAAAAAGGTGTATACAAGGCTGCCTACGATGGGGCATCAGAAGTGTGGGGGGCTGTCTTGGCTTCTACATTGACTACATTGGCTGTGTTTATTCCTATTGTTTTCATCGAAGAAGAAGCCGGGCAAATGTTTCGCGATATTGCCATTACAATCAGTGGTTGCATAGCTCTCTCATTATTAGTTTCGATAACCGTTATACCTACGCTAATAACTTTACTAATTAGACTGAAACCAGGGGAAGAATACACGCCAGGTTTTTTTCACAGAACTTTATTTCGACCTTTGGTAAAGGTAGGCAAAGGTATTGGTAATGCCTATTCAGGATTAATGGAATATGTGCTTCGTCAGTCCCCACGTAGTATTTTGATACGTATTGGGATCCTCGTAGGTGTATGTTGGATGTTGTGGTACAGCGGTCAGACTTTGCCGAAAAAAGATTATCTTCCTTATGGAAATACCAGCATGGTGTTCATGCTGATTGAACCGGTTGCGGGCTCCCCTGCTGAAACAAATATGAAATACTTGGCTGAGTATGAGAAGAAGATTGTGGGTATGGAAGATGTGAATCGAAATTTTTTGGTGTTTTCACCTCGCTTTAATGGGGGAGGAGCTATTATTGAAAAGGAACTGGCAAAGGGTCAGCGAGGTGAAGTGAAAATGGCTGTGAAAGCGAATGAAATGGGCCAACAGATTTTTGCTATTCCCGGATACCGTTTCGCATTTGCCGTACAGCGTCCTATTTTCCGATCGGCAGATAAAACATTTGAGGTGGAAATAACAGGTCCCAAAATTCTTAAGTTGAAAGATATAGCAATGAGTTTGATCGGAAAAATTTCTGGAATTGATGGTGTACATTCGGTGCGACCAGAATTTAAATTTGGTAATCCTGAGCTTCGGTTTATGCCGAGGAGAGAAGATGCTGCGCGGTTAGATATGAATATGCAGGATATCGGCGATATTATTGAATCACTCAACGCAGGAAAATACTTGGGTGAATTCAATGATCGGGGTGAGCCGATTGATTTTGTTTTCGTTCAAAAAAAGAACAACCAAAGGCTAGCTCTGGAAGATTATCGTTCCCTTGCAATTTGGACAGATAAAGGATTGATGACACATCTTGGACATTTGGCTGATATCAATATTGATGCTGGACCCGCTAGGATCGACCATATTGGCACTGAACGGGCAATCAAACTCCGAGTACAGGTTCGAAAAGATGTGCCTATGCAGACAGTCATTGATCGGGTTGAGAAAAACGTATTGGCTGCCACTCGTCTTACCCTAAATGAAGAATTTGGATTGCGCATTGGTGGTTCTGCAGATGAGTTAGCTTCAACAGAAAAATCTTTAAAAAACAGCTTTATCTATGCGTTAGGATTTATTTATCTTCTTCTTGTTGCTTTGTTCTCATCTTTTCTCAGGCCTTTTATTGTAATGCTCACCGTAGTGTTGGCCGTCTCCGGTTCTTTCCTTGGGATCACCTGGAATAATTGGTACCAACGTGGAAATATAAAAAGTATTCTAGATGAATGGAACGTTTCTGGCGCGCAGGCGATGGCAGATGGTTGGAACTGGATTACATTTGATATCCTGACGCAGTTAGGCGTGGTTATTCTCGCAGGGATTGTTGTGAACAACGCCATCCTCATTGTTCACCAAATGTTAAATAATATTAAGGCGGGCATGGAGGAGCGACAAGCGTTACTGGTTTCTTGTCAAACTCGATTGCGCCCCATCATGATGACTGTTATTTCAAGTGTTTTCGGTATGATTCCACTGGCATTTGGAGAAGGTGCCGGAACAGAATTGTATCGTGGTATGGGAACAGCATTGATTGGTGGATTGAGTATCTCGACTATTTTTACTCTATTTCTTGTGCCAGTTCTTATATCCCTTGCCATCGACATGGGTTTCCATACTACAAAAGATGATCTGGTTAAAGATTCGTTGCAGTCAAAATCAGGTTTCTTACCTACTTCTCCCTAAAAAATATACCCTTCTTTATCTTATCGGCCAGTAGGTGGGAGGTGGAGATTCCACACAAACTTCTTCTTTGCTGACTGGGTGTTCGAAAATCAGTCGATGCGCATATAGAGCGATTTGTTTGTCGGGCAAGGTTGTGGCAGCACCGTATTTTTTGTCTCCAGAAATAGGGTGGCCTATGAAGGCAAGTTGTGCACGTATTTGGTGAAACCTTCCTGTATATAGTTTTATTTCCAGAAGACTGGAGTCTGGATAGTTTTCTAATGTTTTATATTCTAATTCGGCGTGTTGCGTATCTTTTCCTGATCGTTGAAAAACTGTGGACTTGAGAGATTTTTCTTTCCGCAGATGGTGAGAAAGTGTTGTTTGTTTGGGGTTCGGTTTTCCTTCTACGATAACGCGATAGATTTTTTGCGTGGTTTTTGCACGAAACTGTTTGCATAAACGTGATGCGCCTTTTGAGGTGCGTGCAAACAAAACAACACCAGATACATTCCGGTCGAGCCTGTGAATCAAACCAAGAAATATCTTTCCTGGTTTGTGGAATTCAGTCTGGATCCATTTTTTAACTTGATCCATTAACGACTCGGACCCGGAGTGATCTGCTTGTGTGAGAATTCCTGGTGGTTTGCAAACTGCAATTAAATGATTGTCCAGGTAGAGAATGTTGAGGGATAAATCACTTGGGTGGCTCAATCTTGATATCCTTTACATCAGTGAGTTTCAGCCCTTCAGTATCCACGATTCCCCCTGAGACAACGTATTTGATTCCATCCTCGATAGACATATCGATTTCTGTAAGATCTTCGGGAGGGGCGAAGACAAGGAAACCGGAGGTGGGATTCGGCATGGTGGGCACAAAAACATTGAGCACGTTTTCTCGGGTATACTTTTGAACCTCCCCCCTCGCTGAACCAGTTACAAACCCTATAGCAAGCATTCCTCGGCGCGGAAACTCAAGTAAAACTACTTTGCGAAATGCACTGGTATCGGCGTGGGCGATTGATTGCACCATTTGTTTAGATCCCTTATAGATTTTGCGAACAAAAGGAATTTTTTCGACGAGGCTTTCACCCAAATTGATCAATTGTTTGCCAAAAAAGTTTGTCGTGAACCACCCGACAGCAAGAACGATAAGTAACGTTATAACCAACCCTAGGGCAGGAACTCGGTATCCTTCCGGAATGGGAGCGCCCATATCGATCAAAACTTTTGTGAAAACTGGGGATAATGTATCGAGATTTTTAAAAAGAAACTGTAAGATGAAATAAGTTAATGCAATGGGCAGGGTGATTAGAAGCCCGGTGATGAAAATATTTCTAATGCGCCGTTGCAGTTTTTTAAACATAATATTTAATAGATTTGAAGAAAGGAGCTTTTATTTTTACTTGATTACGCAAAGGAAAGATAAAAACCTTGCTAAATATTATATAGTGAAATCTTGACAAGGCAATAGCTGCAAAAGCATAAAGAATTTCTTCTTGACAGGGAAAGTATTATCGCTAATATCGATCGTTAGGTTTTTATAGTAGTTAAACTTTTTAATTGGGGCTGTGGCGCAGCTGGGAGCGCGCTTGAATGGCATTCAAGAGGTCAGGGGTTCGATCCCCCTCAGCTCCACTCTATTTTCTCCAACTTCCCAATATAGATAGCCCGTATTTAGGTACTCATCTGAATTTTTCTTCATAGCGTTTGTGTAAATAGGGTGTTTTGTATAAATTGTGTCAGTGGCCATAGAAATGCAGTTAATATAACTTCCCCAAACCCTATTTTTTGTAGATTACCAGAGTAATACGATAAGAGTTTTTATTTCATAAAGAATACGCTGATCTATATAGTGCTAATTAGTGAAGTCAGTTTACGCTTCATTTCTTCCGGGGTACTATATTGGGTCATTTGAATCAAAGCATCTATCTCCTCTGGGAGTTTAGAATTGTTAGTCGTATTTGCTTTCAGAACGTTGATTTTTTGGTGTGATGAAGCAGAAAATTTCTCGTCAGAACTAAAAAGCTCTTCGGATAGTTTTTCTCCTTTCCGAATACCAGTAATTTGTACTTTGATATCTTTTTCTAGTGTATAGCCGGACAAACGGATCATTTTTTTTGCCAAATCTATGATCTTTACAGGTTTTCCCATTTCCAGCAGAAAAACCTCGCCACCATTTCCCAATACAGCTGCCTGCAGAATAAGCTGGGATGCTTCAGAGATAAGCATGAAATACCGTTCCATGTGTGGATCGGTGATGGTGATGGGCCCTCCTTCCTTAATTTGTTTTAAAAATAATGGAATCACACTGCCGTTAGTCCCTAGTACATTGCCAAATCGAACGGAGATAAACTGGGTGCTAGATTGATTTGAGGAATATTGAACATATTTTTCAGCGATGCATTTAGTCATGCCCATGATGCTAGTTGGATTAACCACCTTATCGGTGGATACGAGGATAAATTTGTTAACACTAAATTGTTTTGCCAGTTTAACGGCAATCTTCGTTCCTTGAATATTGTTTAAAATGGCTTCGTCAATATTTTCTTCCATCAATGGGACATGTTTATGGGCGGCGGCATGAAAAACAAGTTGAGGTTTGAATTCCTCAAATAATTTATTCATTTTTTTTTCATTTACGACCGAGCACAATACATAATGATTTTCTGATGGTGAGTTGTAATTTGACAAGTCGGTTTCTAGTTGGTGAAGGTAATTTTCCCCAATATCTATCATAATAAGATTAGAAGGCTTAAACCGGCTAATTTGACGACAAAGCTCCGAGCCAATTGATCCTCCCGCACCTGTTACAAGAACTCTTTTGTTGTGGATCATATTTTCCATTGATGCTAGATCTAAAGGAACTGCTGCCCTTTCCAATAAGTCGCTGATCTGGAAATCTGTGATTCGAGTGATCTGAATTTGTTTTGAAGAAATATCAAAAATCGAAGTCACTTTTTTGTATTTTATTCCCAATCTTTGACAGACTTTGATTGTGTCGTTCAGGGTATTTTCTGGCAGAGTAGAGGTTGTGATTAAAACTTGTTCAATTTCGAGTTTCGTTGCAATGGTTTCCAGTTCCCCTGTCATTCCTAGAACCGGAACCCCGGATAAGGAGTAATTAGCCTTTTTAGGAGCATTGTCTATGAACCCAATTATGGAGTATTCTGGGTTGTTGCTTTTAAGGTACTGGATGAGGCCAATCCCAGTTTCATTTGCCCCCAGAATGAGCACTTTAATAGTTAACCCGTTACCTTCATGCGATGACCCTATGAAAAGTTTTCTTTGATTTCTTTCAAACCAAATTCGCCAGAGGAGGCGTGTACTACTCAACATTATACCCACCAATAAAAAATCAATAATCAGTACAGATAGGGGTATGGCTGATAGGGATGAGATCATAGCCCGGTCCATTACAAAGAGTATAAAAAGGAAGATGAGAGAGCTTATAGAAACTGCATAAATAATTTTGGTGATGTCTTGGATGCTGGAATATTTCCACAAGCCGGTATAAAACCCGAAACTGATGAAAGCAAAACCCCGGACAAAAACAATGAGGGGTAAAAGCTCCTGAAAAAACACTATTTTTACGGATTCGGGGACATTGTTGTCAAAGCGGATTAAGAAGGCTATATACAAGGATGCTGCGGTAATGGTTATGTCAATGAAAAGGAGAAGAAGTCTTGTTTTGTTAAGGGGTAACAATCGCATAAAAAAATTCTTTAAAAATTTTTAGGTTAGCCTATCCAGATTATTTGAAGACTAAGAAGCGCTGGAATATACCATATTTCTTATGATAGTTGAAGGCCTTGAAGCGTAAGGTTTGCATTAGGAATAGATGAAATGATCACCGCGAATGCAAAACTCTTTTTCGTTGCACATGGTTTTTGAGGTATAACGTAAAAGCTAACGGGAACGTCGGGAAATTGCGGTGGAAGAATTTTCTTTAGAGTATGTGATTGCTGAAACTTTGAATATTTGTAAGGAGCAAATTGTGTGAAAGTGCTGGTTACCGGTGCTTCGGGTTTCGTAGGTAGCGCGTTATGCGGCCATCTTTTGGCAAAGGGCCAAACTGTTACTGGCGCGGTACGGAACATGCCTGAAAACCCCCTGCCGGGAGTGGAGTACCGGGTCGTTTCTGATTTGAGTGCCGAAACGAACTGGCGTGAGGCACTCGTGGGTATGGGTGCAGTTGTGCACTGCGCCGCCAGGGTTCATATCATGAAAGAAACTTCGACCGATCCATTGGCGGCATTTCGTGAAATGAATGTGAAGGGTACCGCTTGTCTGGCTGGACAGCTAGCAGACAATGGAGTTAAAAGGTTTGTTTTTATAAGTAGTATTAAAGTGAATGGTGAGACTACGAGCGAACATCCTTTCACAGCGGATGACACACCGGCACCCAAGGATCCTTATGGTATTAGTAAATGGGAGACAGAGCAGGTTTTACAAAGAATTGCCGAAAAAACCGGGTTGGAGGTCGTAATTATAAGACCGCCGCTGGTTTATGGTCCGGGTGTTTGTGCCAACTTTCTCAGGTTAATGCAAGCAGTTAAGCGGGGCATGCCATTGCCCTTAGGTGCTATTAATAACCGTAGAAGCCTGGTGGCTCTGGATAACCTGATGGATCTAATCGATACTTGCCTGAATCATCCTGCTGCCAGGAACCAGACCTTCTTAGTCAGTGATGGGAGTGATCTTTCTACAACAGAATTGGTAAAAAATATGGCTGTAGCGTTGGGCAGGCCCACGCGTTTAATTCCGGTGCCTGAATCTCTTTTGCGGGTGGTGGCAAAATTGCTGGGCAAAACAAGCATTGCGCAACGCCTATGTGGTTCATTGCAGGTGGATATCAACAAAACCAGGGATATGCTTGGTTGGTCTCCGCCGATAACAGGGGATGAGGCTTTGCGCAAGACAGCGGCACATTTCCTGGGTATTAAAACAAGGTGGTAGCAAAAAAAATGGATGTCGATAGTTTTTGCCTGTAATGAGCATCCAACGGACTTGTATTGTACAATGAAACGATTGTTTGATTTGTTTACGGCTGTGCAGGCTTTAATAGTATTTCTGGTGCCGGCAGGTCTGGTGGCTTTGGCTGTCCTATTGACCTCAAAGGGGCCCATCATCTATTGGTCTGATCGAGTTGGGCGATACAATAAGATTTTCAAGATGCCCAAATTTAGAACAATGCAGATCGGTACGCCGACAGTTGCAACGCATTTGATGGTTGATAATGGACAATTCCTTACCCGCGTTGGTTCTTTTTTGCGCAAATCCAGTTTGGATGAACTGCCACAGTTATGGAGTATCATCGCTGGTGATATGAGTTTTGTCGGTCCCCGCCCCGCGTTGTTTAATCAAGACAATTTAATTAAGTTGCGCACTGAAAAGGGTGTTCATAATTTAATTCCTGGTTTAACAGGGTGGGCGCAAATAAATGGCCGGGATGAATTACCTGTGCCTGATAAAGTTGAACTGGATATCGAGTACATGGAGCGTCAATCATTTTGGTTTGATATTTATATTCTATGGTCGACTTTTTTGAAAGTTGTGAGTCGTGATGGAGTAGCACACTAATTTTAAACCATTCAGCATGCCAATTAGTAAGGTAGATAATTCCGGATGCTTTTCATCACCTTAACCGAGGGCAAGCCGTGGAATTAAACTCTATAGTAATGTTAAAATGGGTTTGCTAGTGTTATGGGTTACACCATCAATAAGGTTGAGGTAATTCTAAAAATGTCCGATATAAGGAGTTCCGTAAATATTTAATAGCTTAATATGTACTTGAGCGCAAAAGAGAGAATATTTTTTGTATTACAAATAATTGGAACAAGAAAATGAAAGCAGTCATCCTTGCAGGCGGATTGGGTACGCGCCTTAGTGAAGAAACAGCAATTAAGCCAAAGCCTATTGTAGAAATCGGTGGCCGACCTATTTTATGGCATATTATGAAGAGCTATTCATGGCATGGGGTGAATGACTTTGTGATTTGCCTCGGTTATAAGGGATATTTAATTAAAGAATATTTTGCCAACTATTTTCTGCATATGTCCGATGTTACATTCGATATGAAAAAAAACAAGATGGAAGTTCATCGAGCGAATGCAGAACCATGGAGCGTGACGCTTGTAGATACCGGTGAGACTACCCAGACAGGGGGTCGTTTGAAGCGTATTGCTTCATATCTTGAAGATGATGATTTCTGCTTTACTTATGGAGATGGGGTTGCCGATATAGATATTGGAAAACTGATTCAGTTCCACAAGGCACAAGGTACGCTGGCAACAGTAACATCAGTACAACCTTCGGGCCGTTTCGGTGCACTGGATATTGCTAATGGTAAGATTACAGGTTTTAAAGAAAAACCCCAAGGAGATGGTGCTTGGATAAGTGGAGGGTTTTTCGTCCTTTCCCCTCGTATTATGGACTATATCGACAACGACAATACCACATGGGAACGTCAACCTCTTGAAAATTTAGCGAGCGAAGGTCAGCTTTCTGTTTTCAAACATAATGGTTTTTGGCAGCCCATGGATACCTTGCGTGACAAAGTTTTGCTCGAAGAACTATGGGCTAGCGACAAAGCACCTTGGAAAATCTGGAAATGAAGATATTTGGAAATGTTTACCAGGGTCGACGTGTATTGCTAACGGGTCATACCGGTTTCAAAGGCAGTTGGCTTGCTTTATGGTTGCAAGAGTTAGGTGCGGAAGTTATAGGGCTGTCACTCGCGCCTAAAACAACGCCTTCTCACTGGGATCTGCTGGGCTTAGATTTTAAAGAATATAGGAATGATATTCGGGATGAAGATGCGGTAACAAAGGTTGTCCAAAAGTCAGCCCCGGAATTTGTGTTCCATCTGGCGGCCCAGCCGCTGGTAAGCCATTCTTACAATGATCCACTAGAAACATGGTCGACCAATGTTATGGGTACGGCTAACTTGCTCGAGGCATGTCGAACACAACCCAGTGTTAAAGCCATTGTAGTGGTCACAACCGACAAATGTTACGAAAACCGTGAATGGGAATGGGGCTATCGCGAGACCGACCGCTTGGGTGGACATGATCCCTACAGCGCATCCAAGGCCAGTGCGGAGCTGGTTGTTGCTAGCTACCGCAGTGCTTTCTTCAGCCAGCTAGGTGCCCCATTAATTGCCAGCGCCCGTGCGGGCAATGTCATTGGAGGTGGAGATTGGTCCGAAGGTCGTTTGATACCTGACCTTATGCGAGCGATTTTAAATAAAACCGTGCTTGAAGTGCGTTATCCCAAGGCAACGCGTCCATGGCAGCATGTGCTCGAAGCGCTGTCCGGTTACTTGTGCCTGGGTCAAAAATTGATTGAAGGTAGGAAGGAATTTTCGCAAGCTTGGAACTTTGGTCCGGGGGTTGACGGCAATCGAACAGTTGTCGAAGTACTCTCCGTGCTCTCACGCCTTAAGGATTTTTGGCCTGCTCTGAATTGGAAGATTATAGAAAACTCAAAAAATCTTCACGAGTCAAATCTGCTACATCTCGATAGTGCCAAGGCTCGTCAACGGCTTGACTGGCAACCAGTATGGTCTTTCGATGAGGGTTTACAAGCGACTGCGAAATGGTACAGGGCAAACATAGAAAATGAGTTGGTTACTAGTGAAGAGCAACTCCAGGAATACATAAATTCTGCCGAGCAGTTGAACTTGCCATGGAGATCCCAGTGAAGTTATTGCCCACGGCGATAGAAGGGTTATTTGTTGCAGAAACAAATCCGCTTACGGATCATCGAGGCTCATTCTCCCGGTTATTTTGTAAACAGGAATTGGCATTGGCCATTGGTAATCGTCAAATAGTCCAAGTCAATCAGTCGCAAACGAAAACCCCCGGTGTTGTACGCGGAATGCATTTTCAATACCCACCCCATGCGGAAATGAAGCTGATTCGTTGTCTCATAGGCCGCGTCTGGGATGTTGTGGTTGACCTGCGCGCTGGGTCAGAGACTTTTTTGCAGTGGCATGCAGAAGAATTGAGTTCTCAAAATGCACGAATGATGATTGTTCCAGAAGGCTTTGCGCATGGATTTCAGGTGCTGGATCCTGATAGCGAAATGCTTTATTTGCACACGGCTTTCTACACACCAGAGAAAGCAAGCGGAGTACCTTTTGACGATCCAAGGCTGGCAATTCCCTGGCCGTTAACCATACCAGTTCTTTCCAGCGACGATAAGCGGCACCCTCCGATGTCCCCTGATTTTTCTGGAATCAAAATATGAATTGTCGTCATTGTGGTCATCTGCTTGAACATGTTTTTATTGACCTTGGTTTCGCTCCCCCATCGAATGCCTACATAATAGAAGCAGACCTACATAAGCCAGAGAGTTATTACCCACTTAAACTTTATGTCTGCGATCAATGCTGGTTGGTGCAAACTAAGGATTACGCGAAAGCGGATGAGCTATTCCATTCTGATTATGCCTATTTCTCATCTGTGTCTCAGGGTTGGCAAGAGCATACCTCTCGCTACGTAGAGCAGATGCGCTCAAAATTTCAGTTAAATGGACAAAGCTATGTCCTTGAAGTCGGCTCAAATGATGGTTGTTTGTTAAAAAATTTTGTTTCTGCGGGCATCCCCTGTCTTGGTATTGAACCCACTGCTAGTACGGCTGAAGCCGCTGAAAATTTGGGTGTGCCTGTCCTTAGGGAGTTTTTCTGTGATGCTTTGGCATTACGTCTGGCCAGCGAAAACAAAAAGGCGGATCTTATTCTTGGTAACAATGTCTATGCTCATGTTCCGGACATCAATGGTTTTACAGCGGGACTCAAGAATCTCCTGAAACCCAGTGGAGTGATTACCTTGGAGTTCCCTCATTTATTGAAACTTATTGAGGAAAACCAGTTTGATACTGTTTATCATGAACACTTTTCCTATCTGTCTTTGCAAGTGGTAATCAGAATGTTTAAACAAGCAGGTCTAAGGGTATGGGATGTCGAGAGTTTATCGACACATGGGGGGAGCCTTCGTATTTACGGTTGTCATGCAAACGACCCTCGCAAAACAACTACAGCTGTAAAAGAAATATTGATGGAGGAGCAGAGTCATGGTTTGCAGGAGATAGCAACTTACCGAGCGCTTCAGGCTAATGCCGACCAGATTAAAAATGACCTCCTGCATTACCTCATTAAGCAAAAACGAGCAGGTAAAACCGTTGCCGCCTATGGTGCTGCCGCAAAAGGGAATACCCTTCTCAATTATGCTGGTGTCAAACCCGATTTAATTCCTTATGTATGTGATGTGGCATCTTCCAAACAGGGTAAATTTATGCCGGGTAGCCACATACCGATCCTTTCTCCAGAAGTGTTGCATGAACGGCGACCGGACATAGTGTTGATCCTGCCTTGGAATATAGCCGATGAAGTCATTACTAAAAATGCGTATGTGCATGATTGGGGCGGGATTTTTGTGGCGGCTATTCCAGATTTGCAGACTATTTCTCTCAGTGCCACCGGACCAAACCCATGAAAATTCTGGTGACAGGTGCGACGGGTTTCATCGGCAACCATCTTGTCCCTTGCTTGCTTGAGCGTGGACACGTTGTGGTTGCGGTCGCACGTGATGAGGCAAAAGCGTCTAAACTACCTTGGTACGCAGATGTGCAGTTCCTCGCCTATGATATTTATGCTCCGGACTTCAAACTCACTCTGGAGCAGTTTGGCAATCCGGAAGTGCTTGCTCATCTAGCATGGCCGGGCCTACCTAATTATAATGCATTGTTTCATTTTGAGGAAAACCTGCCAGCAGACTACCGGTTCATTAGGTCATTGATCGATCAAGGATTGAAACAGGTCCTGGTGACAGGCACTTGTTTTGAATATGGGATGCAAAACGGATGTTTGACGGAGGAGATGCCTACACTACCTGCTAATCCCTATGCGCTGGCTAAGGACACACTGCGAAAATCATTACAATTGTTACAACAGCAATCTTCTTTTATCCTGCAATGGGCGCGATTATTTTATATGTATGGGCCCGGACAAAACCCGAATAGTTTGCTTGCTCAGCTTGATTGCGCAATTGATAACGGAGAATCTGTTTTCAATATGTCAGGTGGGGAACAGTTGCGAGACTATTTGTCGGTTGAGGATGTGGCTTCGCGACTCGTGTCTTTGTTAGAAAATAAGCAATATGATGGTATCTTCAATATTTGTAGCGGTGAGCCGATTTCGGTGCGGAGTTTGGTGGAACAGCATTTGGCCAAGCGTGGCGTGGATATTCGATTGGAACTCGGTCACTACCCATATTCTGACAACGAGCCGATGGATTTTTGGGGTAGCTCGAAATTGTTCAACTAGCTTGAAAAATAGATTTTAAATTTAAATATTATTTATGGTTTGAAGTAATTGATTATGAACAATGATAAATTTGAAAAAAAGCAGGATCCTGGAACCTTATTTTCAGAGGAATGTAAGCAGCGAGTCAATGCATACGAAAATTCTGAGCTTGAAAGAAGTGCGACGCGATTCGTTGTAGAAAGCACGGTCCCAAAATATTCTTACAATTTTTCTTGGCTTTCCCGTCCCATTATTCAATACCCTCAAGATATTGTAGCCACGCAGGAATTGATCTGGCAGGTGAAACCAGATCTTATTATCGAGACAGGCATTGCCCATGGTGGTTCGCTTATTCTGAGCGCTTCCATGTTGGCAATGCTGGATTATTGCGAGGCGGTTGCATCCGGTGCAAAGCTTGATCCTCATGCCACGCGCCGAAGAGTGTTAGGTATCGACATCGACATTCGGCCCCATAATCGTGAAGCCATTGAGGCGCACCCACTGCATGGCTATATCGATATGATTCAGGGTTCCTCCATTGCGCCGGAAATTATTGGTCAAGTGCAGGAAATTGCAAAAAGTTACCAGCGAGTTCTCGTTTGTCTCGATTCAAACCACACACATGATCATGTCCTCACCGAGCTCGAAGCCTATGCTCCGCTTTCCAGTAAAGATAGCTATTGTATCGTATTTGATACTGTGATTGAGGATTTGCCAGATGAAACCTTTCCTGACCGACCATGGGGCAAAGGTGATAATCCTAAAACCGCAGTTTGGGAATTCCTCAAGACTCATCCCGAATTTGAGATCGACAAGCACATTGACCATAAGTTGCTGATAAGCGTTGCTCAAAATGGATATTTAAAGAAGGTGAAATGATACCAAGCTTGAGGGATTTGTTTAATAACTTTCAAAAAAAGTTCTGCCGTTTTTTAAAAGCGAATTTGCTTGGTAAAAATACTTCAATTCTAAAAATTTTATGTTATTTTTTTTGATCGTCTTTATAATTTAGGAGGTCCTTGCGCTTTTGTCAGACTCTGTTTTATCAATACTGCGGGACTTCTTCGTTGCTCTATTGTTTTTGCGTTGGTCGTTAGGTGGTTAGCGGCTCTGTTAATGTGCAGGAATTTGCTCAAAACCGTTGTAGGAAAGTTGAAATGGAAAACGAAAACCAGCCTTTAGTAAGCATTGGCGTGCCCGTCTTCAACGGGGAAAAGTTGGGGTTAGCGCGCGCCCTAGATTGCCTGCTTGGGCAGGACTACACAAACCTAGAGATCATCATTTCGGATAATGGCTCCACAGATAGTACACCAGAGATTTGTGCTGAATATGTTCGCAAAGACCATCGGTTTCGTTACTATCGGTCCGAGAAAAATCGAGGTACTACTTGGAGCTTTAATCGGGTTTTCGAGCTTTCCTCGGGCAAATATTTTATGTGGGCCGCTCATGATGATACTCGAGAACAATTTTTTGTGAGTGAGTGCTTGAGGAAAATGGAGCAATATCCGGAAGCTGCGGTCTGTCATCCCCGGGCGGCAATGTTTGTGAGAGGGCAAGATGGAATACTGTGTATCGCCCATCTAGACAGCTTTGAGGGTGTGACGGGATTGGTGGACCGTTATCGGGAAAATCTGAAGCATGTAACAACGACAGCCATGTACGGCCTTTTTAGATCATCGGCCATGCGCAAGACGGGGATGCTCCAAAGAGTCATCGCGTGTGATGTTGTTTTTCTTCAAGAGTTATCCATCTATGGAGATTTCATTCAGGTCCGCAAGATTCTTTTCAATTTTCTTAGACGACAAAAATGGAATACCATTGATCAAGACTACTTTGTCTTTTTCGGCGAGAAAGAGAAACCCTGGTGGTATCTGCCGTTTGTTGCTGTGTTCTACCATAATTGGAAGCAGTTGGCTTGCTCCACAGTTCCTTTCGGCACCAAGCTTCGTTTGTGGTGTGTTTTGCTTGAACATGAGGCAAGGCAGGCAGCTTTCAAGGTTTTCATCAAGTTAGCTGGATGGTTTTGTCCTGATAATTGGAAGGAGAGAATTGGTTGTGCGATTTACTGGCGTTGGATGCATCATCCTAACCTGCAGGTGGAGAACGCGGAATTGTTTTTAGAAAGGGTGATTAAGGTGCGGCTGGGTTGGTGGAAATGAATGCTCAAACAATTACATTACGATGAGGTTATGATTTGGGGAATTTAAGAAGAAAAATAATTCAATTATTCCTTAAATGGCCTGTTGTAAATATTGATCGGATTACTCAAGAGTTTGATTTTCAATCCATCAATCTTTTGGATAAGCTGGAAGGCCTAGTTGATGAGTATAAAAATATTTTATTAAAAGAGGATAAGGTGTAATTGATTGCGGTTACTATGACGGGCACCTGGAGATTAAGATGGCGATATCCTTGATTAAAAAATTACATATCCAACTTATGTTGGAAACCTTTGCTTCTCTTTCAGACCCATTATTGAAAGGTGTTTTCAAAACTCTTGTCTATGAAGATCCTATTGTTCGGGCAGAAGCCATAGTTATCTTGGTTGGCCCTATCAACGGATGTAGAATAAATGGTGCGATAAAGCTCTTTCATGAAGGGTTTGCAGAGAAGTTGGTTTTTAGTGGTTTCGAACATGGTCCGATGAAAAATAGAAACGTTGCAATGAAAGAACTTGCTTTAGTTTCCGGAGTTTCCGAGAGCAACATTATTACAGAGAATACAGATGAGGAGGCCAGTACCAAGGGTGAGGGTATCGCTAATCTGAAGTTGCTTAAGAAAAATAATATAAAAAGATTTATTCTTTTGACATCGAATTTCCATACAAGGCGAGCAAAGTTGGTATATAAAAAATTGATCCGCTTATATGGATATGATATGGATTTTTTAGTCTGTTCTGTAAGAGATCCTGATATGCCCATGCATGGATGGTGGGATATACGTAATGAAAAAGGCTTTAATTGTGCGCGGAGATGGGTTTTGTCTGAATATGTTAAACTTATGGCTTTTTATCTTAATTTGTGATCATTAAAGCCGAGAGTTTGGCAGATTCAAAAGCGTTTCTTAATTAGAACAAACCCTAAAGGAGTCCTTTTGAGACGTTATGCCCATCTTGCCCAGGAAGAAAGAAATCAGGTCCACGTTTATTATGAAAGCCGGATTTACTCCTTTAGCCATTACTAAAGAAATGGGTGTGCTTTCATCCACAATCAGCCGTGAAACCCCGAGGAAGTAAGGTCAATAGCGACACCGCTCTCCCCATGATTATGCTTCGGGGAAAAGATAGAGACCAAAAAACGAATGCAGGCTGTATCGATTCACCTTTAACAACCCTGTTTCTTACCTTGATTATAGGGAGAGGGTTAGTGCACGAAATTGGCAAATGACACTAATTAAAAAAAATATTATCGCCAATTTGGCGGGAAATATATGGTCGGCAATTATGTCATTGGCATTTATTCCCATTTATATTCATTTCATGGGGATTGAGTCGTATGCCCTGATCGGTATTTACATTACTCTCATGGCTGTCAGTATGATTTTGGATATGGGAATGTCTGTAACCATCAATCGTGAAATGGCAAGATTAACGTCACAGCCAGACAAAGCGCAGGAATCGATTAACCTTGTCCGCACGATGGAAGCGCTCATTTGGATAATCGCGGTGTTAGTTGGATTGCTGATCTTTTTGCTGGCGCACCCTATTGCCTACCATTGGGTAAACCCGGACGCATTGCCCGCGGAAACTGTCCGGCAAGCTATTTTGCTGATGGGATTCTCCATGATTTTTCAGTGGCCTTGCAGTTTTTACTCCAGCGGTTTTATTGGTTTGCAGAAGCAGGTCCTGCTCAACGTAATTACGGCAAGTATAGCGACGTTTCGAGGCGTTGGGGTCATCCTGATTCTGTGGTTGGTTTCTCCCACCATTCAGGCCTTTTTTATCTGGCAGGTAGTAGTAAGCGTTTTGCAATTTTGCATATCAGTTACCTTATTCAAAAAAAACCTCCCCAATACCGGGAAGCGGGCAGTTTTTCAATTTAGCCTTTTAACCAACCTCTGGCGTTTTGCTGCAGGTATGGGAGGCATCTCGATCCTAGGTATGCTCTGGTCTCAAATGGATAAAGTTATTTTGAGTAAGATTGAGACACTAGAAAATTTGGGGTATTACACTTTAGCATTAGTGGTTGCAACCAGTTTCAGCCGTTTGATGGGGCCTGTTGTTACTGCGTTATATCCGCGTTTTAACCAACTCATAGTCCTTGAACAGACGGAAGACCTCAAAAGGCTTTATCATAAGGGATGTCAGGTAATGTCTGTGCTGATAATGCCTTTTACCTTTCTTTTAGTTTTCTTTTCTGAAGAAATAATTTTGCTCTGGACCCAAGATCCCGTCACCGCTGAAAGAACAGGGCCTTTGGTCGCAGTTCTCGCCGTCGGCACAATGTTTAACGGGTTATTTCATATTCCATTAGGTTTGCAATATGCTCATGGTAAAACTCGCTTAGTTTTTTACTCAATGATGGTTTCGGTAGTCATCATGGCGCCGGGAATTTATCTGGCAACTCGTCATTTTGGAATCCTAGGCGCTGCTATGACCATCACGACGATCAATATCTTACATCCATTGATTATCAATCCTTATTTTGTTCACAACCGCCTTTATACTGAGGCGATAAAAGACTGGTACATCAAAGATATTGGGATTCCTTTATTGATTTCATTGACTGTCATGGGGATAGGGAGCATGTTAGTTAATCAGGATATGTCAACTTTTGGACTTATTTTAAGTTTAACGACAATTATGACAATAACAGTTTGCGCTGTCTCTTATTCTTCACCTTTTGTTCGACACTATCTCATCAGGAACAGGGCAAATATTTTAAAAAAAATGTATTTATAGCATTTGAATTGATAGCATTTAAATTGACATTCAGCGAGTTTTTTTTATATAATTTCCACTAGATCGAAGTTTCAATTTTGAGTCAATCTTAGTTAATTTTCATTCGCTAGCTATATAAATCGGGTCATCTTATTTTGGTCTGGCCTTTTAACGAATAAGGAGTTGTTGTTTATGAAAGTCTGCCTTGTCAACCCGAGTGGTGTTGAAACTACAAAAGGTTCCTTTCCGCATGGTTTAATTGCATTGCATGCAGCGGTAAAAGATGCGGGCCATACAGTCGAAATATTTGATTGTTGTCTTCCTGGCCAGAAAATATCATTCGAATATTTAAATTCGTTCGATGTTGTCGGCATTTCTGTCATGACCACTCAATTGCTTCATGGTGTGCATATTGCGGAGAATCTTGATAAAAAGGTGCGTGTCGTCTGGGGGGGGATTCACTGCCTTTTTGACCCCTTATCTCTTGTTAACAGATTTCCTGACCATCATGTTATTGGCGGAGAAGGCGAAGCTCCGTTTGTAAAATTGCTGGATTATTTTGAGGGGAAAGAAGATTTCGAAGCAATACGTGAACAGAAGGGCATCAACTTTTATCAGGACCAGCCTGTAATCAACGATCCTCACTTTCATAAACATTTAGACAAGCTTCCGGATATTAACTACTACGATTTACCACAGTTGGAAAAATATATTTCGTCTGTTCCATTCTTTATAAAGGGTTCCATGGACGTACCTACTTTAGAGATAGTTACGTCAAGGGGTTGTGTATGGGATTGCACCTTTTGTATAAATACAATATATAAGGCAAATCGCGCCTTCCATAGGGGCAAGTCCATTGAAAAGATTAGGCGAGAGGCCGATCCAATAATTAGAGATTTTGATATTGAAGCTGTATTCCCCCGGGATGAAGATTTTTTTGCGAATACCCAATTGATTGATCCATGGATAGATTACGCTAAGGAAAAGGGGTTTTTCTGGGGTGCAAGTGCCCGATACAATTATTTCAAACCAAAATTTATTACTCCGGAAAAATTAACAACTATGGTGGACTCGGGCCTTATATACCTTGGAATGGCTATTGAGGCCGGAGAGGAAGGTATAAGGAATAAAATAATAGAAAAATCCCTCAAAAATGAAGAAATTTTAAAAACCGTTGAGGATGTCAAAGCAAGTGTTGGGGACGGTGTCCTGGTAAATACGAGCTTTATAGTCGATTTTCCCGGCGATACATTTGAAAACAAAGTAGAAACCATTAAATGGATGGATTACCTGAGTAAAAATCTTAATATGATACTTTCGGGGCCTCAGGTTTATAGAGCCTATCCAGGCACCACTTTATATGACCTTGAACATCATGAAGCTGGAGATATAGATTATTACCTTGGAAATACTAACAAGAATGGCGAGACTGAAGTAGAAATGAATTGGTCTTCTTATTTTTATGCTTACGCGCTGTCATACTGGTACAACTGGGATACTCGTTTTTATTCAAGACCCCCCGGCAGTCCAAAACTTTACAAGAAGCCTATTGTGCGAAAGAAAGGTCTTGGCAGATTTTTGTTCCAATGCTTATTGGTAACAATTGCCCTGAGAATAAAATTTAATTTTTGGAAATGCTTTTATGAGCCACCGGTGATTGGTTGGGTGTGGTGCATGGTAAAAAAAGCCATGGATACGAAGCTTTGTGGCCCCATATTGCGGAAAATAAAATATGACTGGGCTTAGGCATTATTGATTTTGAAGGGGTTTATTGCCAAGTAGTGCGGTGGATACGATCTTCGTTGATATCCGGTTTCCCGGTTAAGAATGTTCTATTATACTCCGCCGCTTTTTTCCCTCCTTTAAGTTCTCAAAGAATTATTGTTGATAAATAGGCCTTCCGTCTTGGAAGGCTTGCATTGGCGTTCTGTCCTGAAAGTGTTTTCCCTGGCTGGTTCTTTCGTTGTTGTAGTACGGCATGAAGGCACCCAAGTTCTGCTGGATGTTGTTGGCCTGTCTGCTTCCCCCCCCCCGAAACCTGATCCAGATTGTATCTTAAGGATTCGAATCAAAAATCGGGTGAGATGAAAGGGAGGCGACCATGATAGGGATTGTAAAATGCGTTACGGGTCGTATTATATGAATCTGGACCACACCCTGTGAGGGATCATTTCTCCGGGGAGCCGTTTTGCCTCCACAACAGGGAATTACGCAGTTCGATATCTTTGCTGATGACTTGTTGTATTTCGCTTTTTAAAGCCTTGTTGAATTCATTTATGCTATTTTCATCACAATTCTCGATTTTCCAATCATAACCATCGAAGTCGGTGTTTCTGAGTCGAGAGGCCATGATCTTTACCAGGTTTTGCAGGATGGCCACCCCAACCCTGGGGTGTTCTTCAAACAGGTCGAAAATGTCCTCGATGTGGACTTCCCAAAAAATAATATCTGTTGTTGTTTTTGCGGTCACTGTGCGGGGGGCGTCATCGAAAAGGGCGAATTCTCCAATAACATCCCTATTGTCGATCTTGGCGAGAACGTTTTCTTCATTGTCCTTGGCCATGATTTGGACCTCTCCTTCATACATCAGATAAAATCTATCGCTGGAACTGTCTTCGCGAAACAGGTACTCCCCCTTAGCTAGATGTTTCTTTTGGGCAACTTTCAAAATCAATGAGGAGTCATTTTCATCCAGTCCCTCGAACATTTTATATAAATTTATATCACTTACGAACATATAAACATTCTCCTTAAGAAATAAAAAAACACTTCAAAATCAAAAAACCATTTTATCATATTGCCTGAGTTTTTCTAAAGCAATACCTTGTTTTAAGGTTTTACTTTGAAGCCCGCAGTTTCCAAAAAAGAAAAACAAAAAAATGTTATAACTTGTTGGGATGGGTCGGATACTTTAAATCGTAATTTTAACAAAGGGTAAACATTCATGAAAACGGTTGCCTTGCTCGGAGGATCGCGTTTTGTTGGGTACCACCTCCTACTTACCTTGATCAGAAAAGGCCACGCGGTAACCCTTTTCAATCGAGGTTTCACTCGCCCACCAGTTCCTTTCCCCAACAACATTAAAATTGTTAATGGAGACAGAAACAACCCTAAAGATATAGATCGACTGTTTAATCACGATTTTGATGTGGTCTTCGATCTCAGCGGGTATAACCCGGATCACATGAAACCTATCATCAATAACTACCAATCTCAAATTGGTCATTATATTTATTGCAGTAGTGCCTCGGTATACGAAAACCTGATGGATCCCCAATTAAAGGAGGAAAGTCCTTGCACCTTAATTGAAAATACTTATGGTAGAAACAAAGCTCTTGCAGAAAATTTATTGATGGATCAATACAAGGAAACCCAGTGGCCGGTTACTATTCTCAGGCCTTATGCTGTATTTGGTCCTTACGATAATAATGGTTCAACAAACCGCCAACTTGGGTTTATTTTCCATAGAGTGACTCATTCCATACCCATCCCTGTAAAATCAAGAAACAAAGGTCGGCTGAATTTGCTTTATGTTGATGATCTGGTGAATGGCCTTATTCGATGCATGGAAAATTCTATTTCACATGGGAAAATTTATAATATCGCCAGTGATGAACATACATCCGTGCAGGAGATCATCGAATTGAGTGGAAAAGTCTGTACGATTAAACCCAAAGTCCATTGGGTTGATAATCATGCCTATGACGATATACCAATGGAATGTCCCTGGTTTGAACACGACTGGATATTGGACAACACAAAGATCAAGAAAGAACTATCATTAGAATTCATTGCTTTGGAAATTGCTTTAAGTACAACTCACACTTGGTTCCGAAATACACCTCATTATCCCAACATAACCTATATTCGCGGGGAACAATATCTATTAGGCAATCGAGCAATTCCAAAGATCGTCCGGATTTATTGGAAATTCGCAGATGGGATTCACCCATTTTTTATGTCCCTATATCAGAAAATGGGTGGAAGAAAAAACAGGCTCCTATACTGGGCCATTAAAAACATAAGAAACCTCTTTTGATTGTTGTGAGGTCAGGCCTCAAGCTTTTATCTAAAGGATCCTAATCTATTTTTGATTCATCTTTCCGATCCGCTCTAATAGCATATCCTTGCAAACTATCTCCGCCTCTTCCAGTTATTCAGTTAAGGCGTTTAGGTGATACGCTGCTCCGTCCTTGACACCCTATGCACAACCTGGCCATGGATAATCAAAGTAACCTTTTCGGTTATTACTCATTTTAGTGGTTATAAAAGTAATTAGAGCCACAGCCATGTCTTTATTTAATGCTGCCAATTTAAAGACTTCTTTATTTACATTCCCTATTTGCATTGTTTGACTGATTTGAATGGCATCATACCCAACATTTATACCCAAAACCTTTTCATATAAAAATTCCCTAAGCACAGCCTGACCAAGAAAAGCTATTCTTTGATTGGTTATAACCAAAATACCAGCATCAATTTGCTTCATGGATTCATAAGCTGTTCGTTTCCCAAGGTAGACTCCTGGGTTAAACAAGGACTCTAAGGAAATTATTTTTTGCAAGCTGATGGAGGTTCCAGAAAAACTCTCATCTTTTACACTTTCAAATAGCTCACAATTTTCAAAAAAATAGCACTCCTCACCCCGCTCAAGAATGTATTCATCTGGCGGGTCTATCACTTCAAGCTGCAACCGCCGTATTAATTTTTTGGCCTTGTTTATCTTCTGGGTACACTCGGCAGGATAATTAAAATGGGACTCCATGGCTCCGATTCTTATAGCAAAATTTTCTATTGCCGCAACTTCTTCCGTATCAACCTTGAGGTCATCAGCCGTGTCATAGATAGCGTTCAAGCAGGCTGAATCATGTTCTTCTTGAAGTATTTCATTTGGAATATCATGGAGCTTGCTGAGTCGTTGTATTTTTTCTATTTCACTATCATCTGAAATTTTGTTAGTTAAAACCCTGCTTAATTCTTGCCTGTAGTCATTAATTCCATGTAATTGCTTTTCATACTTTCGAAACCCAATCCAAAAAGTTATCAAGAAAGGAATAGAAATAATTAAACCCGCTATCATTAATTCCCATTCTTGCGAAGTAAATAGATTCCCTGATTCGGCTTTTTTAAAATTCACTAGCATTAAAGTTGAAAAACCAAATTGGGTAATCGCAACCAAGCAAAGTGAAAAAAAGCATAAATTTTTGCCCTTACATTTTGGGCGAATTAATTTGTATTTCCCCCTTAGTAAATTAAAAACTATGACTGGGATTGCATATACTACGGTCAGAAAAAGCAAGCAGGTTGCAAATGTGGCTAAAGGATTGCCGGTATTATTTGCGACTTTTCTAGCCATTACCTTCTCCTGCAATGTGGTGGGTATTCCTCGTTTTCCATCTTTTCATGTGAGTTGTAGTCAAATTTGGTGTATGCCGCCATGATTAAGCGGCACTCCTTGGGCTAAACAGGATAACCACCGAACCGAAAAATATTATTGTAATCTTTTCATTTTTTAAAGGCTCTTAAAAAGTGTTATAGTACAAATTCTGGGCCATTTTATAGAAGCGTCCAATCTTAACAATATTTCGCTGACAGCTCAAATAGTTCAAAAAACAACCTATCAGCTTCCCGAATTTATAATGTTCGTACCCTTAAGCATCCCTCTCAACTTCCGCCTTCCCTGCAGCCAACCTGGAAACTTTTTAACCACCGGGACCCCAAAAAGGCAGAAAGTCTCCAGCCCCTATTGGTTGAAAAGCTTTTTAAAAAATGCACATATTGACAACAATACAGCAAAGGGTACTGAATAAGAGTGACGGGTGAAAATTCATTTAAAAAATACGACAGGGTAGGGGCGTATCATTATGAGTTGATGGAGTCTGATCCACTCTATGCCGCCAAGATCAATAAAGCCTTATCGATGGTCAATCCTGGTGCCATCGTATGCGATATCGGATGCGGTGATGGAGTGTTTTTAAAATATGCAAAAGAAATAGGTGCCTTCATCACAGGTATGGATACCAGTACGGAAGGTATTGAGCTTGCCCGTAAATTTTCAGGTTGTGAAGCTCTATGTGTCGGCTCAGCCAACTATCTTCCCTTGCGGGCATCTTCGGTCGATCTGATTGTGATGATCGATGTTGTTAATTATTTTGATGATTATGCTGGAGCTATTCGAGAGGTATCCAGGGCACTCAAAAAGAAGGGAAATCTTATAATAATGTCACCCCCTGATGTCGATATAAAAAAGGAGAAAAAAACTATTCCCGATTCATGGCAGAAACAAGTATGCAGTATTGAAGGGTTACGCCCAGTTCTCGAGGAGAGTCTTAAGGTTAGCGAGGTGGCCTTTATTCGTAAACCGGTACTCACAAATTTATTGCAGATCGTGATTTATTTTTTTCGTATCTCTGGAGTATTGAGTCTTTTAAGACGGATCATTCTGCGTAAACCTTCCAGAGCTGAATCAGATCGCGAGGTTGAGACCAGTCATGTTAAAGAAAACGTTGATATTAACCTAGATTATTACAACTTACCCAAGTCATTCATAAAAAAATACGAACAACTTGAGTTTATTATAGTCGCTCAAAAGGTTTAATTATGAGTCAAAATAAGGAGGAGAATGCCTATTTCCTATTAACGATGGACTGTGAGCGGGTTCCAAATAAGGATTTTTACCCGAGAGGTCCCCTGTCTTGGCAAAAGAGCGAAAGAAATATAATTGCCTTTGGGGAGACCGCCTTGGAGTTTGGATACAAGGTAACCTATTTTGCAGTTCCAGAAGCAGTTGAGCAGCACGCCGATATTTTTAAAGAACTCATAAATTCCGGCCACGAAGTAGGTCTCCACTTACACCCCCATACATTCCGGTTTGGGATCAATGAGCATCTTGCAAATTTACCTTATGACCTGCAGTTTAAAATTATTGAAGAAGCCCGAGATGTTTTCGAAGGAGCCATGGGATTTCCGCCGTCTACCTTTCGTGCTGGCTATTTTTCTGCAAATCAAGATACCTTTCGAGCGCTTGTGGAACTCGGATTTAAACGTGGAAGCTCTTCGATACCTGGGCGGCAAAGTCAACAATCAGGTAATTACTGGAAAGATTGGCCTCGTCATTGTCGATATGTCAATTCCTATTTTGAGGTTCCCCTTACTGTGCACTATGCCAATTGGGCTATGTTTGGAATTTTTTGTCTACAGAGTCTATTTCCTCTCATGGCTCGGGGTTTGCTTCTTTCTGCGGGCAGAAAAGCAATAAATCTTTCAAACATTAGTTCGCAGTTGAGTCCGAGAAAAAACAAAATTTTGCTTGATTTAAGAATTGATGAATGCGAGTACTACATGTTGCGAAAAATTATCCTCGCAGAAATAAGGAGAATGAAAGAGGCAAAAACATTTCCTATTTTTAATGCGCTAACTCACAGTCACGTTAATTACACGGATCACAGTCACCGGAAAGACGAATACGGAAGATCCCGAAAAAAATGCCTTAAGCATTTTCTTGACTATTTGAATAATCTTCAGGATATTACGATAAAGTCAACAACCTTAGGTGAACTTCAGAATGAATATGATCGGCAGGAGGTTCCGTTTTCTTGAAACGACCTGTCTTTAGAAATCAATGCTCACCCAAGATATTCAAATCACAATGCAAAATTTGAAATGAAGATAGTATATTTTTCGAAAGGAATACGGGGAATTGCTTGCCTTGAGGCCGTGTTGCAGGCGGGTTACACGGTTGTCGCTGTTATAGGCAGTGGTCAGGATGATGAGCTAAATACTGTATGTGAAAGGAATAATCTTCCCCTTCATATGCCGGACAAACCAAATACTCTGGAGGTTGCAGAACTATTGGAAACCTTTGAAGCTGATATTTTTGTTTGCAGCGGCTATAACAAAATTTTGAAGCCGATCATTTTCAACATTCCTCGACTAGGCACTATTAATCTACACGGCGGGCGACTGCCTTTTTATCGAGGGGCAGCGCCTACCAACTGGCAAATCATTAACGGAGAACATGAAGGCGGTTGCTGTATATTATTTTTGGATGAAGGGATTGATACTGGTCCAATCATTTGCCAGGAATCGTACCCGATTGCCGAAGATGATAATCACCAATCAATCCTTGAAAAAGTATTAAAAATCTTTCCCCGGTTGCTTGTGAATGTCCTTCACGATTTTGAAAATGATAATATCCATGCCGTTCATCAAAACCTGGATGAGGGTTGTTATTATACTCGTCGATATCCTGAGGACAGTCGGATCAACTGGCAAGCAATGACAGATGTGCAAATCCATAATCTTGTAAGGGGAATGAATGGTCCTTTCCCCCATGCATTTACCTTCAGGGGGGATGAAAAAATTGAAATTGACCGCACAGCCCTTTTAAAGGAAGAAATTAAAGGTGTTAGTGGAAGAGTGCCTTTAAAAAGAAACGAGGGTGTCGTGGTCCTATGCCAGAACAGAGGCATACTTGTAAAAGAAATTAGTATAAAGGGCGAGCAACTTAACCCACGGAAATTTTTTAATATTGGAGAAATAATGACATGATATCTTCTGAAGAGGAAATCCTGGTTGCCAGAATATTATTTTAGGAGAAAAATTTGTGAAAACAGTTTTTATTAATGGGGGAGCCGGTTTGATCGGTGCGATGGTAGCAAGAAAGTTGCTAGAGAAAAACGAGTTTCGGGTAGTTATACTCGATTCTTTTGTGCATTTTATCTCTCCCCTTAAAAATAAGATTAAAAACTATCAGGATCTCCGCTTTCAGGGAATTGAGGATCAAGTGATCATAGAAAGGGGGGATACGACCAACCCCAGTCATGCCAGGCGATTGATCAGTAAATACGAGCCGGATTATATCCTACATCTTGCGGCTATGCCTTTGGCTGACCTTTCTAACGTGCACGTTGAGGAAGCAGTACAGAATATTCTTCTGGGAACGGTCAATATCCTGGAAATAATTGCGGACCTGAAATGTCTGAAAAAATTTCTCTACGTTTCATCAAGCATGATTTATGGTGACTTTAAAACTATTCCCTGCCCGGAAGATCATCCCAAGCGGCCAAAAGACATTTATGGCGGGTCGAAATTTGCGGGAGAGATAATGACTCAGGCTTTTGGAAACCGCTTTGATATTCCTTACAGCATTGTGCGTCCTTCAGCGGTATACGGGCCCTATGATGTGAACAGGCGCGTGAGTCAGATATTTGTGGAAAACGCCTTGGAAGGCAAACCCCTTCGCTTGGATGGGGGTGGAAAACTAATGTTTGATTTTACCTATGTTGAGGACATTGCTGACGGTCTGATCTTGGCTCTTCTTAAAGAAGAAGCGGTAGGTGAGGAATTTAATATTACTTATGGCCGTGGTTATTCCCTTCTGGAGTTTGCTGAAAGTCTCAAAAAACTGATCCCATCAGTGGAGATCAATGTGATTGAAGAACGGGACGAGTTTCGTCCTTTAAGAGGAGCGCTCTCTATTGAGAAGGCAAAAAAAGTTTTAGGGTATGAACCTCAATTTCCTCTGGAGAAGGGACTTGAAGTTTATGTCGAAACCTACCAGAAGCTAGGGATTTTTTAAGAGAGGATGGCCAATATTATGACCCAGAAGAAAAAAAGAGAGATTCCTCTTGCCCTTCCCTCGATAGGTGATGAAGAGCGGCAGGCGATTTTGGATGTATTGGAAACCGGATGGTTAACGCATGGACCAAAAAACAAGGAATTCGAGGAGGCCTTTGCAAATTACCACGGGGTGGCTTATGCGGTGAGCATGAACTCCTGCGCATCAGCTCTTCAGGTTGCCATTGAATGTCAGGACATTAAAGGAGAGGTGATTTTACCAAGTTTTACTTGGGTTGCTTCTGCAAACGCAATCATCAAAGCCGGGGCATTGCCTGTATTCGCAGATATTCAATTGGATACCTGCAATATTGACCCGGGTGCTATTGAAAGTATGGTTACGTCTAGAACCGAAGCCATTATGCCTGTCCATTATGCCGGGCAAACGGCGGATATGGTAGATATTATGGGAATCGCACAGAAGCATGGGTTGGCGGTGATCGAGGATTCTGCGGAAACAATCGGTGGCACACATGATGGCCGATTTGCCGGCAGTTTTGACATGGGGTGCTTCTCCTTTTTCCCGACCAAGAGCATAACAACGGGGGAGGGTGGCATGCTGACAACCAATGATGGTGTGCTGGCTCAAAAAGTTCGTTGCCTTATAGGTCATGGGATCGACAAGTCAACATATGAACGTGAGGTTTCAGACAAGCCGTGGTTTCGGGGAGCCAGTATGGTGGGTTACAACTTTCGTATGAGTAATTTTCAGGCCGCCATGGGTCTGGCTCAATTCAAAAAACTCGATACATTTAATAACCGACGAAGGGACCTTGCTGAAATTTATAATAAAAATCTTTCCAGCTTGTCGCAAATACGCCTTCCTTTTGAAAAACAGGGAAACAGGCATGTTTATCAGATGTATACCATTCAGGTCGAAGATGCGGACTGTAGAGATGGCTTGGTGAAGCATCTTCGTAATTCAGGCGTCGGAGCCTCGGTTCATTTTGCACCTGTGGTACATGAGATGAAGCCATTCGGTAATGGCAAATTCCGTTGTGGCGATATGTCGAATACCCAAAAAGTAGCTTCGCAGATTATTACTTTGCCCATGTGCCCCGACATGCCTGCCGATGATGCAGAATGGGTTGCTGAAATTATAAATAACTTCTTTGGCGAATAACTCATAATTAATGTTTGTATTATTGAAGATGATTGATTTGATGGCCTCCTCAATTGCTGCAGTTCCTCTAGTTTTTTACATAATCATTAAATCAATATTCTCGAAAAAAAGTACCAAAGTACCTGAAGTTAGAAAAATGCTCATTCTCGATATGTCTTATACGCTTGAAATCGTGCGGAAGCGGCAGTTGCAAGCGGCAATCACCAGCAGAGACTTGGGTGGTTATTTCTCTCATGTGTGGAATGTGCATCCATGTTCGACAGTCATTCAACCCGAAAGAGAGCAAGACAGATACGGAAAATTTTCGAGCACATCTCTGACCTCTAAACTTACTTTTGTCGAAGGAAAAATTGGAAGATTTGAAACACTTAAATCTTTTCCTGCATTAAATTTTATTTTGGCTCAGATGGATATTTTTATCTATCTGAATAGCCTTATTGACAAAGAAAAAATTACTATTATCAGAGCGGGTGATCCTTATTACCTTGGACCCTTTGGGCTTTCTCTATCTTGGATGCATAAAATACCATGTGCTTTGCGCATTGCTCTAAATTATGACACCTTTTATGAAATGACAGGACATTTAGCTTTCCCTAGGTTACTTAGGAAGAGGTGGGTAGAAAAAATAATTGAACGTTTTACCTTGAGAAGAGCTGATCTTGTGGCTGGAGGAAATCAGGACGGCTTGAATTTTGCCTTGAATAACGGAGCGAGAAAAGAATGCTCCACTGTCTTCAGGGTCGGTAACCTAATCCATGCTGCGCATTTTCAACCTCCCGAGGCAAGACCAGGTGCGGAAGATAAATTGCGGGGGTTAGGTCTGGTCGGGAAAAATTTTTCGATTACTATTTCTCGACTCGAACCGTTAAAACACGTAGATGACGTTATACGGGGCCTTGCCGAAGTTAGAAAACTGGGGTTCGATCTCTATGCGTTATTGGTTGGGGACGGGAAGATGAAAGAAGAGCTGATAGATTTAGCTGAATTACTGGGCATGACAGATTATGTTGTTTTTGCCGGAAATCGTTCTCAAGAATGGATGGCTAGTGTCCTTCCCGGTGCTAGTGTTGTTATTTCTCCATTTATGGGGCGTGGTTTAACAGAAGCTTCTCTGAGCGGTGTTCCTGTAGTAGCCTATGATATTGAATGGCAAGGGGAAATAATTAAAACGGGTGAAACCGGGGAGTTGATCGAGTACCGTAACTGGAAGGCAATGGCCGATGCTGCCATAAAATTCCTGTTAGACGAGGACTATGCAAAACGTATAGGTGACAATGCAAGGAGCAATGTCCTAGAAATGATGGACCCGGAAAAACTGAGCCGACACGAAAGAAATGAATATGATAAACTTTTCGCAAGATTTTACTTGGAAGGTAATATCTTGAAGACTGAAAAATTTTTATCTGACAAATAAATATGAGGCCTATCCAAATCGCCGGAAAATCAAATTGTCTTTCCAAGGCCATTTATGCAAGAGTCATTTGATCAATTTTCAAAAGATTATAATTTATCCATCAATTCAGCCCTACATATTACTGGGTTCGACTACAAGGCTTTTATGTGATCAAACGTAAAATTAAAGATATTATTTTTTAAATTCATTAATAGGGAGGAGACAGTAAACGTTGCAAAATGATTCCATTATTCTTTCGGTCAAGAGGTTTATCAAAAAGTCTCCGTTCCTAACCAGATTCCTCCTCGCCTATATTGATAATTTCTATTTTAACTATTCCGATCTACAAAAATTCCTGAAGCAAAACAGGAGCAAGAGTATCAAACTCAACTTAGGGTCAGGCCCAATGGCGGAAGGTAGTTTTATGAATGTGGACATGGAATCGTATCCAGGGGTCACCTTGTGTGCCGATGTGCACAGTCTTCCTATCCGAGAGAATTCCGTAGATGCGGTTTGTTGCATGCAATTGTTAGAGCATGTCGTAGACCCTCATAAGGTGGTTGACGAAGCATGGAGGGTCTTGAAGCCCGGCGGGGAAATCTTTCTATCCGCTCCGTTCATGTATCCATTTCATGAAGCGCCGATCGATCTTAACCGATGGACTAAAAACGGTCTGCGTCACATTATGAAAGATTTTCACCTGGTTAACATAGGTGTGCTTGGGGGACCTACGGCAGCGTTGATTGAGGTGTTCCACGGATGGCTTTCCATCCTACTTTCTTTCAATTCGGAAAGGGTGTATCAGCTTGTCCATCTTTTTCTCCTGCCTATATTCCAACCGTTTAAGATGCTTGACCTCATCCTTCTTAATAAATACCGAAGTTCCTATCGGGTCGCAACGGCACTGTTTTTTTATGGTAAAAAATCGACTTTGCGGGAAGAAGGCCGGGATTATTCTTTGAATTCCTTAATTCGATAACAAATCAGGTTGCCCAAAAACTCAAGTATTGCTAGGGGTTTTACAAATGAGGCGCGGGAGGAAATACTATGAAAAACTGTGTCGATCTCCCCAATTCTAGCTTTAAAACGGGAGGCTTGAATCATTATTTCAGCATCAATAAACCATCCATTTGATTTAAGATCCATTTTTTGATAAATATTGCGGGTCATTATTTTTGGTTTTGAATTGATATCCCAAGCATTTACACTCGGAAATAAAATTTTGAACATTGAATTGTATATGATCGATATCATTTTTCGATAATACCCGTCATTTCTTTGTGTACGGACTGTTTTAACAAAATCAAATTCATTTTCCACCATCAACTTATAAACTCGTACAACATCTGCATAAGGCATCTGTCCATCTCCATCTATGACAGTCAGAGTTTTTCCCGTTGCAACCTGCAATCCTGATTTAAGATCCCACCCCATCATTCCCTGCTTTATTTTAGTTATGGCTTTAATATAAGGATTCTTATCCGCAATTCGTTTGACAACTTCAGGGGTCCGGTCTCCTTTTCCCTCAAAGTAGTTTCCCACCAATATTATTTCCCAGGACAACCCTTCCTCCTTGAGTGATGAAACCAGAGATTCCACAAATCCCTCGATCGCTTTCTCGCTCCGGTAGGCCAAAACAACTACAGAAATGTTAGGAGTTTCCATTCGTAACTATTAGTTAAAAGCTAATATCAAAATAAACAAGAACTGATAAATCTTCTTAGCCCCTAAAAATTATGGTGCCGCATCATATTAAGGACTACACGGGTATTGACCCAGTTGGTGGGGGTGGCGTATACTCCCTGCTGTGCTTAGCTGCGAGGAACTTACTTAATATTACCACCCAATCTTAACCACATTTCCCACAATTGTATTTCAGTTTATAAGGTAAAGATATTGAAAATTAACAATATCATAGGGCATTTTGGTGAAAAAGAGACACGAAAAAGAACGATATTTTTATTATTACTAATCATAGCTATCGGTTTTTCGGTTCGAACCTATATTTGGTTTAATGGCTATAATCCGGCAACGAACATTCAGTTGCCAGCCGCTCACCAAGAGCGTGGGCTAATGCGTCATGGAGATGGCTACTTGTTTATTGCATCTTCATTCGATCCATCCAACGATAGAAGTTTTTTTGATCACAAAAGATCTTATAATCAATTTATATATCCATTATACTTAGCGCCTATTTACCTTTTTGGATTAAATGACAGTATCTACGTTTTTTGGCTTCATCATTTATTCGCAGCACTCACCATTATTTTTATATATTTATCCGCGTATAAGATAGGAAAAACATGGGTAGGTTTGCTGGCCGCGTTAGCTTATGCGTGCCACGTACAATTTGCGTATTGGTTTAACTGGACTTTCACCGACATCCCATTTCACTTTCACCTTTCGTTGCTTATGTATTGTGGTTTGCTGTGTTGGGAGCGCCCATCCAGGGCGCGTGTGTTTTTAGTGGCAATATCCGGTGTTGTTCTTATGTTTACTCGCACCGAAGGGTTCCCCATCACTCTGGTTTCACTAATGGTCTTGGCCTATCGCTTGATGGTTCCTCGCCTTGGGGCAACCCGAGTGATTACCATTCTCCTAGGGTCAGCGCTTGTTATTCTACTGTCAGGTGTGTTTGTTTTAACCCAAAGCAAGGCAGTAAGAGAAGCTGTCTTTTCGAATCCTTCTCTGGCATGGGGATTATATTATAGTAGCCAGGAAACACCAACAAACGCAAAGCTTGTTGATGAGATGCTGTTGGAGATGTTTGCCTATTGCGGCCATAAATCTACCGCAGATCCAGAGAAGCGAGATGGGCAGTATTGGTGTTCTGTGGAGGGACTTAAAAGAATAAAAAATGATCCTCTAAATTATGCACGTGTTGTGGTCAAGCGAATCCCTCATGCTATCTTCCCCTCGTTTTACAGGGAAGGAGTTTCTTGGAGATATAAGCTAATTGACAGAACAGTCATGTCCTTTATTATTATTGGGGTGATCTGCGCATTAATGTTTCGTAATAAAGAAAAGTTCGCATCGGTAGGTTTAGTCTTAATGGGGTTAACTATTTATATGATAGTTATTATTCTCCACAGCGAGTGGGATGTGCGCGTTCAGTTAGCTGCGCATGTTTTGCTGATTCCCGTTGCTTCACTTGGCTGGGTTATGCTTTTAAACCGGTTTAATAAAAGGTTTCAGCTAAAAAAGGGGTTGACCCCATGACCTCTATGAAAAATAACAGCGTGAAAGATAAGGAAGTGAAGAAAGAAGTGAAAAAAACCATTTTGTTATTATCACTGATTATAGTTGTTGGTTTTTTGACCCGCTCTTATTTTTGGGTGTATGGTTTTAGTGGGTTTGACGTTAAAGAACCCGGAGGGATGTATGCACAAGAGGGCTTCTTGAACTCTGCATCAGACATCGTGACGACATTCGCCAGTAAAAATCCTACTTTAATAAACAAAGATGAAATTGTCGCCCGATATTTGTACCCATTATATTTAACACCTATTTATATTTTTAGGTTAAATGAAAGTACCTACATTTTTTGGCTTCATCATTTTTTTGTGGCGTTCACCATAATTTTTATCTTCCTGTCAGCTTCCCAATTAGAAGGGGCAAATGTTGGGTTGCTGGGAGCATTCGTTTATGCCTGTCACTTGCACGTTGCGTATTGGTTTAACTGGCTTAATTTTCTTGAACCGTTTCACTTTCAGCTTTCAATGTTCATGTACTTTAGTTTGCTGTGTTGGAAACGAGCTTCTGGGAAGCATCTGTTTTTAATGGCAATATCCGGTGTTATGCTTATTTTTACTCGTCCAGAGGGTATGCCAATTGCGGCGGTTGCACTGCTCGTGTTGGTCTATCGTTTGATGGTTCCTCACTTTGGCGCAACTCGAGTGATTGCTGTTTTTCTGGGATCGACGTTGATTTTCATGCTATCAGGAGTCTATGTTTTAACGCAAAACAAGGTAGTTCGAGAAGTTGTGTTTTCAAGTGTTCATGCCAGGAATGCATTATATTATAGTAGTCAGGAAACGCCGACTCAGGCAAAGCTTGTTGATGAGAAAATTCATGAAATGAATGTGGTTTGTGGTGCTAAAGCTGCCGCGGATCCAGAGAAGCGAAACTCGTATTATTGGTGTTCTGTGGAGGGACTTAAAAGAATAAAAAATGACCCTCTAAATTATATATATGTTTTTGTAAAACGAATCCCTCACGTTATCTATCCCTCGTTTTTCAGAGAAGGTGTTTCATGGCGATATAAGCTAATAGACAGGTCAATCATGTTCTTCATTACTCTTGGGGTGATCTACGCATTAATATTTCGCAAAAAAGAAAAGTTAGGATTAATGGGTTTAACTTTAATGGGGCTAACTATCTATCTGATCGTTATTTTCATTCAGAGCGAGTGGGATGTGCGCGTTCAGTTGTCTGCGCATGTTTTGCTGATCCCAGTTGCTTCGCTTGGCTGGATTATGTTTCAAACTGAGTTTATGAAAAATTTCGACCAATCCGGAAATGTTTTGCCTGAAACTAAAAATTAAAAAAGAACCGTTTGTGGCGAACATGAGAACAACAGTTTTCTTAGCCTGATTTTGGTAAAACTATGAAATCGGAATGCTTTCTGTCCATCATTGTGCACCGGATCCGACAGGGAAAAACCTTAATCTAGGCTTCAATCGTTCGCTTTCGCATTAGAGTTTCTGCGAGCTGGCCCTGCGGCCTGTGGTCCCACCACATGGGAGGGATTGTTTCTCCTGGTCCTCTGTACCAACAGTCGAGTGCGCTTACAAGTTAGGTCAAGAGTTATAATAATATGAAAATCGCTTTTAATGCTACCTGCTTTAACAACAGTCCCTCTGGAGCGAGGAATAGGTTTATAGGAATCTATGAACAATTATTTATGCGTCTCCCGGAAGATGAGTTTTTTGTTTTTGAACCGAAGGATTGCAGTATTTCCGATTGGTTCCCGCCCTTGCCAAATGTGCGTTTTATTCAAACAGGACAACTCAGTGAAAGTTCTCTGCAAAGATACCTGAAAGGTTGGTTTTTTTGGAATCGAGCGCTTAAGAAAATTAATCCGGATATTTTTGAAACATTTCATTTTCCTCTGATCAAATCACCAACGGGGCGAACAATTTTGACTGTTCATGATATTAGATATGTGCATATTCCTCATATGCACTCCTCATTGCGATGCCTATTTAGCCGAAAGGTTGTTAGGTCGGCTTTAGAAAAATCTGACATTGTGGTCACAGTGTCCAATGCCATTAAGGAAGAACTTTTAGATATTTATCCTAAAGGAAATATCATCGTGATTTATAATGGTATTGATGCGAGACCTTATAACGTTCTTTCTAATGATGATTTGTCGAAAGTTAGAAAAAAATTTGCCTTGCCTGAGAGGTTTTTGCTAAGCGTGGGACGATTTGAAAAAAGAAAAAATTATCCGCGTCTCTTAAAAGCTCTAAGTCTTTTAAACAAAAATGGTCATAATTTATATCTGGTCATCGTTGGGAATGACGGCGATGACTTGGATGCCAGTCTTGAGCAAATTAATATTTTGAATCTTTCCAACAATGTAAAGATTTTAAAGGATATTAGCGCTCATGATATTAATAGTTTATATCGTCTTTGCTCTTTATTGGTCTTTCCCTCAATTTACGAAGGCTTTGGATTCCCGATTCTTGAGGCCATGGCTGCGCAATGTCCAATGGTTGTCAGCGATTTGCCTGTGTTTAGAGAAATAACTGAAAACCAGTTTTTATATTTCGATCCAAACGATACCGAATCCATCGCGGAGGTTATTTGGAAAGTCTACGATTCCGCATTAGAACAGAAGCGCATGGTTGATTACGGCTTAATAAGAGTGGATATGTTTAACTATAACAACATAGCCCAAGATTTAGAGAAAGTTTACCGTCAATAGATGAATTCCCAGCTAAACTGAATCAGCTCATCTAGGGAATCCTTCACCTGTTGTGCCGGCAGACATTGGAGGCCAATGATCATCTTCTTTATTTCGTGTTATTATGGGGTAATAAAAAGTCTTCCATTGGACATATGTCCATCACGGGATTTATGGATATAAAAGAAAATGTTGACCAAGAGACCGTAAATGGTTTTGGGGAAGAGTGGAGGAAATTTGACCAGTCCGAGCTTTCTGAACATGAGCTCGTTGAGCTTTTTGAAAGTTATTTCTCGATTTTTCCATGGGACAATTTGCCTGAAAATGCAGAAGGATTTGATGTCGGGTGTGGAAGTGGGCGGTGGGCAAAGCTAGTGGCCCCTCGCGTTGGACGGTTACATTGTATTGATCCTAGTGCTGCACTGGAGGTCGCTAGAAAAAACTTGATTCAATTTGATAATTGTACATTTCACAGGGCAATTGTGAATGCAATGCCTATTGAGGATGCCGGTATGGATTTCGGATATTCGCTAGGTGTGTTGCATCATATTCCTGATACTCAAGCCGGGATTGATGCATGCGTAAATAAGCTCAAAATCGGTGCTCCATTCCTTGTTTACCTTTATTATGCTTTAAATAATAGGCCATATTGGTATCAAGTTGTTTGGCGCGTAAGTGATGTCTTGCGTCGCCTGATTTCATCTTCTCCGCATATAATAAGGTATATTGTCAGCCAAATTGTTGCGGCTTTAGTATACTTACCATTAGCCAGGCTATCTGCAATAATGAAGAAAATTGGTTTTAATGTTAGTAATATTCCGTTGAGTAGTTATAGGAATCGAAGTTTTTACACAATGCGTACGGATGCTTTGGACAGATTCGGCACTAGGTTGGAACAACGTTTTTCTCGTGATCAAATCAAGGCCATGATGGAGAAGGCCGGTCTTGAGCGGATTAGATTTTCTCCAGTTGAACCTTTCTGGTGTGCTGTGGGCTATAGATGTTCTAAAGATAATTCAAATAATATTTAATGTGTGGCTTTGTTGGATTTCTTGGGGGAGTTGTCCCGGGTGGTGTTGCAGGTAAAGAATCCCTGCTTCACTGTATGGCGGATACTATAACGCATCGAGGGCCCGACCATGGAGGGTATTGGTGCGATGTGGATCAAAATATCGGCTTGGGTCATCGACGTTTATCCGTTATTGATTTGTCGCCAGCGGGACACCAGCCTATGCAGTCTCCTTGCAGCCGATATGTAATGGTCTTCAACGGTGAGGCGTACAACCACCTGTTGATGAGAAGAGCTTTAGAGACTAACGGACAAGCACCCGTTTGGCGTGGCCATTCCGACACTGAAACGTTGTTGGCCGGATTCGATGCCTGGGGCATAGAAGAAACAGTAAAGCGGACCATCGGTATGTTTGCCTTTACCGTGTGGGACAGGCAGACTCGAACGCTTACCCTGGCGCGAGACCGCCTTGGTGAAAAGCCGCTCTATTATGGCTGGCAGGGGCAAACTGATGAAGCGGTGTTTATGTTTGCCTCTGAATTGAAGGCCTTGCGGGTTCATCCAGCTTTTGAAAATAACATAAGCCGGGATGCGTTGAGCCTGGAATTGCGGTATGGCTGTATTCCGGCGCCGTATTCTATTTATGAGGGTATCGCCAAATTGATGCCTGGCAGTTTACTCACGGTTTCACTTGAGCGTCGCGAACCGCAGGTGTCGACATATTGGTCTGGCGCCGAAACGGCTGAGTTGGGCGTGGCCAATATTTTTACGGGTACCGCCGATCAGGCGGTGGACGAATTAGAAGTATTGCTGAAAGATGCTGTGCGTCAACAGATGGTGGCGGATGTGCCGCTGGGGGCGTTCTTGTCCGGCGGGGTGGACTCCTCCGCAGTAGTTGCGTTAATGCAAGCGCAGTCTTCGCGTCCGGTAAAAACCTTTACCATTGGATTCCACAAAGCGGGATATAACGAAGCAGAATATGCCAAAGCCGTAGCCAAACATTTAGGTACGGACCATACTGAACTTTATGTCACCGCAGAAGAGGCAATGGCGGTTATTCCTCGTTTGCCAACCCTGTATGATGAGCCGTTTTCTGATTCCTCACAGATTCCAACCTTTTTGGTGTCACAACTTGCCAGAAAACATGTAGCGGTATCGCTTTCTGGTGATGCGGGCGATGAACTGTTTTGCGGATATAACAGGTATTTTATGGCGGCGAACCTGTGGCGGAAGATGATAATGGAATATATGCCGTTGTCATTGCGCAGGTTGCTGGCGAAAGGGCTGACAAGTATCTCACCACAATGGTGGGAAAAGGTTTTAGGTGCAGTAGAAAGTTTCTTGCCGAGATCCGCAAGGTTTGCCAATGTGGGAGATAAGTTACATAAGGGAGCCGCTGTGTTGGCAAGCACATCGCCGGATGCCCTTTACCGTGGTTTGGTTTCGCATTGGCAGGACCCGGAATCGGTAATAATCAGCAGCCATGAGCCATCTACTCTATTGACTGGGAACTCGCCATCTCTGAATAGGCTGGATCATACTCAACGGATGATGGCATTGGATATGCTCACTTATCTACCAGACGATATTCTGGTAAAAGTGGACCGAGCTGCGATGGGTGTTTCTTTGGAAACTCGAATTCCTTTTCTCGATCATCGTGTGGTGGAATTCGCGTGGCGTTTGCCGCAGTCCATGAAATTACGCGATGGTAAGACAAAATGGGCACTAAGGCAAGTGTTGTACAGGTATGTTCCTCAAGAGCTGATAGATAGGCCAAAGATGGGTTTTGGTGTACCCATAGGAGCTTGGCTTAGAGGGCCGCTGAGAGAATGGGCAGAAGAACTTCTGGATGAATCAAGATTGAAGCGGGAAGGATTTATCAACCCGGCTCCTGTCCGGCTGAAATGGGATGAGCACCTCTCTGGACAGCGGAATTGGCAACACTCCCTTTGGCCAGTATTAATGTTTCAAGCATGGCTGGAATCTCGAAATCCTGCGCAACCTTAGGGAAAATTTGTTAGTACGCTAGCAAAAAAACTTTATATGTTGAATTCCAATCAAGGTGTTTTGTCGTGTTGACCGATAGTTTTATAGAGTCCGGGTTTCTAGTGGCTATGTGCATTTGTCTGGTTACCCTTATAATGCCAGTATTTTCTCGCGAATTACGGCAAAGCAAATCAATGGTAGTTGGATATTGGTTTGTGGTGGGTCTCCATCAGGTTGTAGCATTCATTAACGCCTCTATCGTGGGAACCTTTTCTCATCTTCTTGATGTACCCTTGGATGATCGAACAAGAATTGACTTTTCCTCCATGGGACTGGGGACACATGATTCCCACGGTTTTCAGCTGTGGGGTGAAAAGCTGGCTATGAGTGAGGGGTGGCGTTTTTCATTAGGAGGTGGGTTTTATAAGCAAGCGCTTGGCGCTGTGTACAGTTGGTTTAGTCCCTCACACCTGCTTGGAGAACAGCTCTCCATTTTAGTTTTTGCGCTCTCCTGTATTATTTTCCTTAAGATAATGCGGCAATTGGGAGTGGTGCGTTATAGGCTGTCTTCCCTCCTTGCCTTTGGCGCATTACCCACCATGGTTATATTGGGCTCAATAACACTACGGGAATCATATCAAGTGTTTTTTTTCATGCTTGCTGTTTATTTCGGCGTAAAAATGCATACGAAGGGGTGGCCAAATGTCTACTTTATTGCCTTAATATTATCGGCTTTGGGTATGGGTTGGTTTCATAGAGCGCTGATCGTTTACGCCGTTTTTTTGGTTTTAATATTTGTCGTATGGAGCCTTAGACCGGCTACCCGTCTCAGGAATATTAAAAAACTGCGTTTGGCAGCATTCGTGATTATCCCGTTTCTCCTAGTGGGCATGGTGGTTGTATCGAGATTGGAACTGCGTGAATTCAGCACTTTTTCATATTTACTCAACCAAAATTTGCTGGATATTCTTTCTAGATTTCGGACAGGTTCAATCAATCTTCCTGGAAGGACGACCTATGGTGTTCCCTTAGATCCTACTTCATCCTATATGATGGTCTACTCAGGTTTGAAGTTGTATGTTTATTATCTGTTTGCCCCTTTCCCATGGCATATAGGGAGGTTAATAGATTTATATGCAGGCATGGAGTCGATCATGCGCATGATCTTAATATATTTTTCAGTAAAACAATGGTGTAATGCTTGCGGTACGCAGCGGCGGTTGCTGGGGCTGATGTTGATTTTATACTTCAGCATGACATTTATGTGGGCGGTGGGTACGACCAGCTACGGAACATCCATGCGGCATCACATGCTGAGTTGGTGGATTATCGTAATCGTTGGTGTTCCTCCGCTGATGGAAAAATTGAGTCGTTTATGGTTTAGGCCTATTGTGAGTCGTCTTAAGGTGATGTTTATTAGAAGCGACCAAGGAAAGCAAGTTTAAAAGTTATTCGCCGCACCTGGCCTTATCGCGTTTAAATAATTTTATAGACACCTCTTCAAAATATTTCATTTTCTAATGGAAAATATCGATTTAATCAAAACTTGCAATACTATGAGATCCGGGTTCCAAGAATGGGCAGACGACCTAAACTACTCTTTAGATGAAAAAACACGAATTGTCGACAGGCTTAAAGAGCATGGAGGCTATAATTTTGAAGGAGGCTGGCCGTTTTCCATCCCTGTATTGAGTAATGATTTGATTGAATCGGGATTTCTGATGGCTATGCTCCTATTCTTATCTATCTTTATTCTGCCGCTGTTTTCGCGTGAACTACGACAAAATAAACAAATATTAGTTGGGTATGTGTTTGTGATTGCGCTCCATCAAATCATGGCCTTTACCAACGCTTGTATCTATCAATCTGTGATCGCGCGCAGCGATGCCCGTGGTTTTCATTCTTTTGCAAGAGAACTGGTCCAGAATGGGGAGTGGAATTTTTACGTAGGCCCTTATTTTTATACGGAAATGCTTTCTACTGTCTATAGATGGTTTGGTTCATCACACCTGCTTGGAGAGCAACTCTCAATTTTAGCTTTTGCTCTTTCTTGTATAGTATTCCTTAAGATTTTGCGGCACCTTGAGGTAGAACGTTATAGGTTGTTTACGCTCCTTGCTTTCGGGGCGTCTCCGCCCATGATTTTGTACGGCTCCATAACCGTTCGGGAATCTTATGAAGTATTTTTTTTCATGCTCACTGTTTATTTCGGCATAAAAATGGCTAGGAAGGGAGGGATAAACCCCTATCTCATTACCCTGATCTTATCAGCCTTGGCGGCGGGATTTTTTCATGAAGTACTGAGCTTTTATATGGTCTTTCTGGTCGTTCTATTTCTCGCATGGACCTTTCTACCGATTACCCGTCGCAAGAATATAAAAAAGTTGCGTTTGGTGGCATGGATTGTTATTCCATTTTTTCTAGCAGGCATAGTGGTTTTATTAAATATAAACATGCTAGATCTCAGACCGGCTACCCGTGTGTTGTCACCGTTGATCGATGGTAATTGGTTGGAAGCGATTTCCAGCCATCGGGCAGCAACAATCTATGGAGAGGCGACCTATAATGTTCCCTTAGATCTTTCTTCAACCTATATGACGGTCTACTCAGGTTTGAAGTTGTATGTGTATTTTTTGTTTGCCCCTTTTCCATGGCAGGTCGATAGTTTAACGGGTTTATATGCAGGTACAGAGTCGATCATGCGCATGATCTTAATTTATTTTTCAGTAAAACAATGGCGCAAGGCTTATGGTTCACAGCGGCAGTTGCTAAGCTTGATGTTGACTTTATACTTCAGTATGACCTTTATGTGGGCGTTGGGTACTACAAATTATGGCACTGCTATGAGGCATCATATGTTGAGTTGGTGGATTATCGTAATTGTGGGACTTCCGCCGCTGATGGCGAGGCTGGAAATTATTTTGTCAGGTTTAGAGTTACGCAAGGATTCGCATTCTAGTGGAAGCATTTAAGACGATCCTTAAAAGTTTGGTTATCATCGGGTTTTTTCCTGGCAGAGCAAAGTGAGCCCTTCGTAAACTTTATTTGGTAGCGTAAGTATTTTTTTTGTATATAATTAGACATTTTGTTGCTCGCTGAAGGGTTTTATTTGCTGTTGCCCGTGTGGTAGAGTCCTAGTTTGAACGATTAGATGTTCAAGCTCAGGTTGTCGAGCTAGGAAGTCATTGGAAGAATAACTATAATGAGTCATTCAATAGAAAGCTGAGAGATGAGTTGTTGAATGGGGAAATCTTTAAACCCTGTTGGAAGTTTAGAATTTGATTGAAGAATGAGGGGAAGATGCAATCAGTTTAGACCGCCGGGTTCACTGGGGGTATAGCTAGCGCTAGATGCTACATCGCCGTGAAGCTTAGAGAGTGACACAATTTCAGAGGCAGGTCGCCGAAATAAATCAAACATAAACGACAGGGTAATTAACTCTGTTAATAGGTTTGTCATCGTAAAAATCTGCAAAACCACTATTAATTTAAATAAATACGGAAATTTTTAATGTTAAAAAGTTTTATAAATTTGTTTTTACAATTTACCCCCTATCGAATAGTCAATAAACAATACCTAGACGAAAAATTTCAAATTGCTGAAGCAACCGAATTTGAAAACGAATTATGCAAAATATGTCATGAATATACCTTAACTCCTTTGGTGAGAAGATGGACTTTTATTCAAGCAATTAAAGCAGTGTATAGCCAAAACTTGGAAGGTGATATTGTTGAGTGTGGAGTTTGGAAAGGGGGTAATTTAATTATATCTCAGATGCTTGTTGAAAAATTCAACCTGAATAAAAAGACCTATGGGTACGATACTTTTAAAGGCATGAGCGAACCTAGCAGTTTAGATAGTCACAGAATAACGGGTGAATTCGCTAAAGATAAATGGAAAGATAACAATGTGGAAGACTATAATACGTGGTGTTACGCAAGTATAGAAGAAGTGCAAACAAATATAAAAAATCATGTCATGAATCCTGACAATGTCCAATTAATTATGGGTAAAGTCGAGGACACCTTATTAAAAAAAGAAAATTTGCCGCAAAGTATTTCTATACTAAGGCTTGATACGGATTGGTATGAAAGCACAAAAATAGAATTGCAAGTCTTATACCCTAGATTAGTTAAGGGGGGGATTTTGATTGTCGATGATTATGGTTTGTGGAATGGATCTAGGAGGGCTGTTGATGAATATTTTAAAGATTCTAATGTTTGGTTGCATTATATCGATGAAGACTGCAGGCTTCTTGTTAAATAGGGCGGGCTCAACTCGCAAGTGCAACGGTTGGTAATGGATAATTTGATTTCCTTTTCTAAGTTAACCCTTGGTTGCTTTTTTCTTGCTATTGTAATTGCTCTCCCGTCAGGAATCACGGCCTGGTTTGACGGTTTGCCCTGGACCGGTGAAAAGGAAACGATAGCCCTGGCTATCATCATTCCATTTTTGTTCATTCTGGGCTGGCGGTTTCTTGCCTTGCGATTGCCGATATTGCTCCTTGTTGCTTTATTGATCCTTAAAATTGTACTGTTTTTGGGAAGCCCTGCCGGCGGTTGGCTGGTTAAGGTTTACCCTTCTACGACTCATGATTCATCTGCGTTGATTTCGTTTCAAAGGCATGAAGGAGATACTTGGATAACCACCTATGAAACCTCCTGGAACGAAAATGCATCAGGTATTCTGCGGCAGCCATGGACCGAAAAGCTCGATTTTCCTTTGGACTGGGTGCTGTTTGGCGATCTTGCAAAGTGTGGCGTGTCTACGATTCCCTGTTTCAACAAGTTGAATCCAGTTATTGAAATTGCGGGTTCCGTGCTACTTCCTGAAGGGAAGGGGTTTTCCCTGGTGGCTGAGGGTGTCCAAAAAGGAACTCTTTCAGCAATACATGAAAGCGGAGAGAGTTTTATTTTAACGCCCACAAAAGACATTAAAGAGGCATCGGAGAAACAATATCAGCTTCCGCGAAGTGGTAGGTGGAGGGTTTCCGGTAAGCTCCATTATGGTGGCACAGAGTGGTCGTTGATTCCTGTACTGGTAGAGGCTGATGGGGAGATCGAGACGGAATTAGGTAGAGGAGTGTTGTGGCAAAGCGAAGAAAGTCTATCCAGCGCTGAGAGCCAAATTGGTATTTATAAATTTATCAGCTTTGTTATAGATATTGGCATTATAGTTTTTCTTGTTCTCTGGACTGCTTGGGCTACTCGTTTAATGATTCACCGACAGACACTAAATTTGCCACTTGCAGTTTTCAGTGCGTCAGCGATTTGTATATCTATTTTCATGGCCCCGGTTTTTGCATATATGTTTCAAAGGGTGGGCTTGGTTGATCCTACTACCGCATCATATCTTGGGCTTTCGATATTGATATCAGGAATGGGTTACCTTTTATGGGTTTATTGGGCAAAAGATTTCCGCAATTTTGAAGCTGATCAAATTGCCCTATCCGTATTTTTGCTTTTCGGGCCTGCTTTATTGCTGTTTTTTGCAAATCTGTGGTGCCCTATCTTGGGGCAATGGAAGGTATGGGGTGCCGGGGATGATTGGACTTCTTATCAGTTCTTTGCCCGCAAAATTATTGTGGAAGGTGAGTGGCTCAATGCAGGAGAGAGTGTTTTTATAATGCAGCCACTCTATCGCTATTTTGTTGGTTTTTATCATTGGTTATTTGGACAAAGCGCATTCGTCCAGCATATAGCAGATGTATGGTGCGTGCTGGGAGCAACCGTCCTCCTGGCTAGTTGGGCCGTAAAACTTCGGTTATCAGCCTTCATCATTTTTATCGCCAACACCATTTATTTGGCCATTATCTTAATGGGAACTATTAGATACCATATTGGTAGAGGGTTGATTGAGCACCACGCCATGATATTCATGGTTCTGGCGGGATGGCTCCTGTATGGCGCCCGCGCGGGAAACTTTTTGAGAATTGTAGGGGCTGGTATCTGTGGCGTTATCGGTTACTGGCTCCGTCAGGATCACCTCATTGTAATAGCGATGCTTGTATTCTTAATCATTGAGCCTACTCACGGGACTACGGGAGAAGTTTGGAAGGCTTATTGGCGCCAGATATGGACTCATTGGAGGAGAGGATTCTCATATGTAGGAATTATAGTTTTCGGGATATTTTTAATGTGTTTTCGCAACTGGTGGGTCGGGGGGATTTTTGGTCCCTCTGTTCCGGATCATGTGATCCTTGAAGCATTTGATTTGACTAAATTTTACTTTAAGGTGAAGCTTATGTTAACAGCGACTCATTCTGCGACTCCATCCTTTGCTACGATGGTTCTTCTGCCCGGAACATTTATTGGGTTCGTAGCTCTTATATGGCGTCCAAACTGTTTGCGGGATTTTCCCATGGCTATAGGTTGTGCTTTGATCGGCATATTCCTTCCTTACGCCTTTTTTGGTAATCCAGGCTATCCTGGTCGCTACAGTATTCATTTGTTGCCGCTGGCACTTCTTTCTACTATGATTATCTCGGATTATCTTCTCAAAAGAGTTTCTTTTTTTGAATTTGAGTCGATGAAGAATAGGCAGTATTAATTTTTTAAAAAATTAATACTTTTTGTACTTAAAGCATGCTTATATACCCATCTAACTAAGTTTTTTCGAACATATTCTAGCGCATAATGATTACTACTAGCGGTTTTAAACAAGAGATCCAAAAGCTGGGGAAAAGCTCGATCCTTTTGGGAAACAGATCGATGCCCCTGCAGTTGGTTCTTTTTGTGACATCACGATGTAATATGCGTTGCGACCATTGTTTTTACTTAGATGAAATTAATGATTCTTCCAGGACAGAACTCTCCATTGAACAAATAGAAATATTAGCAAAAGAACTTGGAGGTCTTAATTGGGTAGCCCTTTCAGGTGGGGAGCCTTATTTGCGTAAAGATCTTGTTGAGATTATTCAGGCTTTTTACAAACATTCCCGTCCTAATATAATTTCCCATGTGACAAACGGTTATTACCCGGACCGGATTTCTGATATGACGGGGGAAATGGCCGCCTCTTGTTCTAAAAGTAAAGTCTTGGTTATATTTTCATTGGATGGATTACAAGAAACTCATGACCGGATTCGTCATTCGCCGGGGAGTTTTGATCTAGTAAGAGAATCCATTCAAGCTGTCCAAAAACATCAGTCTGATTATCCCAATTTAGAAACCGGGGTAGTTATTACAGCCCAGGATAATAATCAGGAAGAATTAATACCATTAATTGAATACATCGAGAGTAAATTAATACCTGATGGCATATATATTAATTTGCACAGGGACCACACCCAACCTTCTAACGTAATAGTGGATCCGCAAGTACTAATGCACTACCAGGAGGCCGTAGCTTTTTACGAAAGTATTCGAACTAAAAAGAACCTGAAAGGACGGAAATTACTGGATCGTTTGTTGGATGGAAAAAACAAATTGCAAAAACGGACTATTACCAAAATAGCTGAGGAAAACACTTATCAACTTCCTTGTCTAGCAGGAAAAGTTTCGGTGGTTGTCGATGAATTGGGTAATGTTTATGCTTGTGAGCTTTTGAAAGATCCAATGGGTAACCTGAAAAATCAGAGTTTCAAGGAAATCTGGTTTAGCGAGCAGGCTCGCCGTCTTTCAGATTCCATCACTCAAGATAAATGTTATTGTACTCATGAATGTGCAATGTCATCCAGTCTGCTTTTCAACCCGGGTAAATTATTTCAAAGTATGATTTCTGGTGTGATGACCTAATCAAATTGAATATGGAAACTGGTTTATCTATTATCATACCATCCTTGAATCCCGGAAGTTTTATTGGTCGATGTTTGAGGGCAATAGACCGTGAATTAGAATGTGTTGATCGTCCATATGAGATTTTAGTAATTGATTCTTCGCCCCATCCCCTGGAGTTGCCGCAAATCTCCAGCCTAACCCTGTATCAATCAAAAGTGCAGCTATTTGCATCTGAAGCTAGAAATATGGGTGCACGTTTGGCTAAGTATCCCCTTCTGGTGTTTTTGGATTCTGACGTGGAAATTTTGCCTGGTGCTTTGCAAAAATTATTCAACGGTCTACAGGGAGATTGTGATGTTGTGGGCGGAGTGTATGAAGTTCATAATTCAAATACATCTCGACTCTCGACATATCAAGATTTCTTTCTCCTGTTTAGGTATAAAAATATTCCTCCCGGAAAAAATTTTTTTTCCTCAGCCCATTTTGCGGTGAGCAAGGAAAACTTTTGGCGGGTGGGTGGTTTTTCAGAAAACCTACAAACTTATGAGGATGTCGACCTTAGTTTTAAATTCCAGAAAAAATCTCTTAAGGTCAATGTTTGTTTAGAAAGTCGCGGATACCATTTGAAAAATTTTGACCTTACTTCAATGTTCAAGGATTACTACATCAAAACAAGGAATATGATTTACTACCGCCTTACTAGATTAAATGATTTGCAATGGACGGACACCTTCCTTACCAAAAGTATGAGGGCCAGTTATTACCTTGTCTTCTGTTATATGTTTTTATTTGCGATGATTGCAATCCCAGGTGGCCCCGCACCTCTTTCTTTTGAGCTATCCATGCTGGGTATTTTATTGATTCTGGATTTTTATTTGCTGGTCCACTTCATGGTTTTTGTGTGGGGAGTAACCCGCCGTCCTTTCTGGGTCGTGGGTGCTCTGATATTTTTTAAAGCGACAACCCTGCCTATTATTTTTGGGACTATCCATGGATTTTACAAGTTTTTTAGAAAAGACGAATCTTTTGTAAATAAAGCTAAACCCTGCCCTGATATTTCCACAATGAACATAACCCAATACTCAGAAAGACAAGATTGATGATTGCTTTCGATACTTATCGGGTCTTCTGAAAACTGCTATGGCAGGAACCGCACCTTTTTGTTGTACACTTTCAACCGATTGCTAAGCCCGGGGTCGGATCTATTTTTTTGGAGGCGGGTCAGTGGTTACATCCGTTGTTGTAAATTTAATAGGCGCAGGCACAAAATATTAGTTCAAAGGTTTGCTACCGCAGAGGAGACCTCTATGAAATTGTATGATGTGAGTGTATTGATTTCAGATGAACTACCGGTGTGGCCGGGAGATCCGGGTATTTCCGTGAAACGGACGAGCAGTCTTGATCGAGGTGACAATGCCAACGTGACGCAAATAAATATGGGTGTGCACATAGGCACTCATATCGATGCACCGTTTCATTTTGAACCTGATGGAAAGACTATTGACCAACTACCGATAGAGACCTTGATTGGCCCGTGCCATGTGGTGGAGATGCTTGGCGTTAAGGAATCGATCGGCCTTTCTGAACTGGAAAAACTCGACCTTGAAGGTGTGGTACGTATTTTATTTAAAACGAGAAATTCAAAGTGGTGGGAGAAAGGCGAGAAAGAGTTTCAAAGGGACTTTGTTCATATTAGCGAGCAGGGTGCAAAGTTTTTAATAGAGCAGGGTGTGAAGCTTGTGGGCATCGATTATCTCTCCATAGAACGGTTTGGTAGTCCCGATCATGCAACACACCATTTATTGCTACGAAACCAGGTGATTATAATTGAAGGACTGAACCTGAGCGGTGTTGCTATGGGTGAATACGAACTGATCGCTTTGCCCCTCAAGCTAAAAGGAGCTGATGGTGGGCCTGCACGTGTGGTATTACGGGAGATATCTCTATAAAGCACAACAGCTGAATATAAGAAAATACCAGGGAAGCCCCATGGAATGGAAGGCGGCTATTTGTTTAAGGATTAAAGAAGAGGAGAGTTGGTCATGAAATTTGGAATTATTGGATTGGGACGCATAGGCGGGAACCTCTCTGTTCAGGCAATGAAAAAGGGGCATCAGGTAGTGGGCTATAGTAAGTCTGATGAAGAATTGAATAACCTTAAGGCGAAAGGATTAGTCCCAGCAGATTCGGTTCAGAGCTTGGCTGAGGAGCTGGATTCTCCGCGAATAGTATTCCTTTATATTCCTCATGGAAACCCGGTAGAAGATGTTTGTGAGGAATTAAAGCAATGCTTAGGAAAAGGGGATATTCTGATAGATGGTGGTAATTCGCACTGGAAAGACTCGATTTGTCGTTATGGGGAATTTAGGGAACGAGGAATTTATTTTCTGGATTGTGGGACCAGCGGAGGTGTTGAAGGAGCGATCAGTGGTGCCTGCTTTATGGTCGGGGGTGATGAGGAGGCTTACTCTATTGCTGAACCTGTTTTTCGTGATCTTGCTGTGCCCGAAGGGTTCATGCATGTGGGGCCTGCTGGTGCTGGTCATTTTACGAAGCTTATACATAATGCCATTGAATTCGGTATGCTTCAGGCCATTGGGGAAGGGGTGGCACTGCTTCAAGCTTCAGATTATAAATTGGATTTACCCCGGCTTATGCACAACTGGTCCCATGGATCGGTGATCCGGAGTTGGTTGGTTGAATTGATGGGCCGTGGATTGCATGAAAATAAACTTGAAGCATTGAGTGACTATGTCGAAGATACTCGTGAAGTAAAATGGGCGTTAGAGTATGCGCTTGATAAGGAGGTTTGGATTCCGGTCATATCTCAGGCTGAACTGGCGTTGTATCGCAGTCGTGATTCAGAAAATGTATCTGCTAAGGCGGTAGCCCTTATGAGGAGTGGATTTGGAGGCCATCCTCTTCATAAAAAGTAAACGGTTGTGATAATCGCAAACTCTTAAATTTTTTTGCTTTGCATTTCCAATTCGGATTTTTTCTTGCTTGAGGTTAACTTGATAGAGAAAAGAAAATACTCTTTGGGCTTAGATTTTGGTACAGAATCTGTACGCTGTCTGATGGTAGATATGGCATCAGGTGAAGAGAAGGCTATTTCTATTTCAGAATATAGAGACGGGGTTATTACCCAAAAAATTCCCGGCACTTCAGTTGTTTTAGGGAATAATTGGGCTCTGCAAAATCCTTCTGACTGGTTATTAAGTTTAAAGGAGGTTGTCCATAATGTGCTTAGAGAAGGCGATATAGAACCTCAAGAAGTTGCAGGTTTAGGAATTTGTTTTACTTCATCTACTGTTCTTCCTACTACAGAAGATGGAACTCCTTTATGTTTGTTAGTCGAGTGGGAAAGCGATCCCCACGCTTGGCCAAAGCTATGGAAGCACCATGCTGCACAGCCGGAAGCTGATTTAATCAATAGCTTGGCAAAACAGGAGAAAGAACCTTGGTTGAAACGTTATGGTGGCCTTATTTCTTCCGAATGGTTATTTCCAAAAGCTTTGCAAATTTTTAGGGAGTCTCCAGATTGTTTCAATGCCGCTCAACGTTTTATTGAGGGCGGGGATTGGTTGGTTTGGCAACTTACTGGCAGGGAAATACGAAGTGCATGCCAGGCAGGATATAAAGCCCTATGGAGTGACAAAGAAAGTTATCCTTCACACTTATTTTTAGAAAAACTGGGTAAAGGGTTTAGCCAGTTAAGAAATAAACTTGATGAGAAGGTTTATCCAGTTGGGATACACGCTGGCAAACTGAAATCAAATATCGCGTCGCAATTGAACCTTCTTCCTGGGACCTCTGTGGGGGTCTCAATTATTGATGCCCATGCCGCAGTGGTTGGGTCAGGTGTGGTTTTTCCAGGAAAAATGGTTTTGGCTATGGGAACCTCAACTTGCCATATGATGGTTTCTAAGGAGGAAGTTTTTATTGAAGGTGTTGCAGGAGTGGTTAAAGATGGAATTGTTCCAGGGTTTTATGGATATGAGTCTGGGCAGTCGGCCGTTGGAGACATTTTTGCTTGGGTGGCAAACTATGGTCTTCCGGAAGAGTACTATAATGAATCTAGTAAACTTGGAATTTCTCTTCATAAGCTATTAATAGAGAAATGCATCGATCAAAAACCTGGGGATCATGGGTTGCTGGCTTTAGATTGGCTTAACGGAAATCGGTCCATACTGATGAACTCTCATCTTAATGGCCTATTAATGGGATTGACGTTAAATACTAAACCTGAGGATGTTTACCGAGCCATGATAGAGGCTACTGCCTTTGGTACTCGGTTAATTATTGATGTCTATGAAAAAAATGGGATAGTTATCAAAGAACTGATAGCGTGTGGTGGTTTAACCAGTAATGAACTTCTTTTGCAGGTTTATTCGGATATTTGCGGGTTGGAAATAAAAGTCGCGGCTTCATCTCAAACCACAGCCTTGGGGGCAGCTATTCTTGGGGCCATGGCAGTAGGTTCAAAGGGT
>Ga0315336_1000732_pt1 | contig 80124 bp, 75 predicted proteins | sample ASW5metaG_FD_204512 | JGI IMG/M metagenome (GOLD analysis project Ga0315336, IMG submission 204512) | Ammonia-oxidizing marine archaeal communities from Monterey Bay, California, United States - ASW #5 | ecosystem: Environmental > Aquatic > Marine > Intertidal zone | place: USA: California... | reverse complement strand
ACCCCCAAAGCCGTGCCAATCCCACTGGTAGCCAGTCCGCCTGTATTGCAAATTGTCATTACATTGGAATGATCTGGGATTAGTTCTGCACCATGTAAGGCCAGATTATGACAGCGGTCAATATCATTATCTTTTATTTCATTGGCTAAATCCAATAGAGATGATTTTAGATCTTTAACATTTCCGGAAAAACTAGTTGCCTTTTCTTTCATCTGTTTTACGGCCCACATTAGATTAACTGCCGTGGGTCGGGTAGCCCCGATTTCATCTGCTTTCATTAAGAATTCCTTAAGGAAGCCATCTGTATTATCACTTTCAATCTTATTTGCAGCCAGTACACAGGCGTAGGCGCCTGCAACACCAATAGCGGGAGCGCCGCGAATGACCAGGCGATAGATAGCATCACATACCACTTGATAGTCACCTGTTTCGATATAGTCTTCTTCCAAAGGAAGTTTAGTTTGGTCAATTAACCTAATTTGCCCATTCTTCCATTCTATTGTGGGTGTAGGTGCAATTAAAGTTTTCATATTATTCTATCGTTACCACCATCGATTGGTATTTGGGCACCCGTAGTTTTACTACTCTTGGCGCTGGCAAAAAAGGCCACTAATTCTGCAACATCTGCGGACGATACATCGGTTTTTAATAAATTCCGGCACTTATACTCACTGACCGATAGCCCATATTGTTTTGCCCGTGATTTTAGAATCTTATCGGACCAGACATCCGTATCATACACACAATCTGGGTGAACTGTATTGACTCGAATATTGTATTTTGATAATTCAATTGCAGCAAGCCTCGACATCTGTGTCAAACCCGATTTTGCAATCGTGTAAGTGCCGGCTCCAGGTCCAGGAGCACCTACATTCCGGGATCCCATAAATATAATTGCCGGGTCAATCCCTAATTTAAGATAAGGTATACATTCTCTTAATATTCTATGATGAGTAGATAGATTGATATCTAAATCCTGTTTCCATTTTTTATCATCAATACTCTCAAGGTTTGCCGATGATGAAAAAATACCAGCATTACTGACTAGAATGTCAATCCCCCCAAATTCTTTAACACAGTATGATACGGCTTTTTTTATATCAGCAGTTTTTGTTAGATTACAGTGAAGCCCTTTATAATCATTAAACTCATCGAATAACCCCGCTACCTTTCGGTTTTTATCTAATCCAACTACGACACAGCCATTCTCTAACAGTTTTCTTGCACAAGCATTACCAATCCCGCTTGCGGCACCGGTTATTATGGCTATTTTTCCCTGGAATTCGGGTGGTTGGTTATCTTTTTTTAGTTTTGCCTGTTCAAGCTCCCAGTATTCAACATCAAAGAGATCTCGAAATGAAATCGGCTCCCAGTTATCCAGATTAAAGGACGTTTGCATAGCTCTTAATGTATGCCTGTTTATATCAGAAACAATTTGAGCTCCTTTTTTCGATGTTCCAAAACACACCGTTCCGTATCTGGGCCACAATGCCCACTTTGGACCGTTATCCAATTTTGTTATACCTTTGGACTTATTTTTTTGAAAATATATGTTATACCGTTTTATAAAATCTTTTGCAGATGCAGCTATGTCATCTTTTATAATCCATGCAAAAGGTTTTGTTCTAATAACATGGTCGGGAGTTAAAGTACCTTTAAGACATAAATCTTTTGCAGCTTCCATTTTAGAAAACCCAACCGCTTCAGCTGAATCATTTAAGTGTGCTATACAAGCTTTTCCAGCCATTTCAGAAGCTTTTTTTCGGATCCTGGTTAGAGTCAATAAATTCGGTTTTGAAGTTGATTTCTCATACTTACGCCATACTTTCTCATTTTTTAAAAATTCTTCTGCTTTAGAAACAATATTGATCATTCTGTCATAGCTTGTTTTTGCATCATTACCAAAACTAAATACACCATGATTGAGTAAAATCATTCCAGCCAGTGTATTCCAGTCAATATTTTTCGTTAACTCTGCTATTTTTTTTGCCAAAATAAAGCCAGGCATTACATAGGGAACGATTAATATATTTTTATCATAAATTTGATTTATTATTTTTCTTCCGTTGGGTGTATTTGTAATGGATAAAACTGCATCTGCGTGCGTATGGTCTACAAATTTATGAGGTATCAGGGCATGAAGAATTGCTTCCACAGAAGGGTTCGGTGCAGATGGATTTAACGTAGCCAACTTTTGTTCCACTACCATCTGGGAATCTGTTAATTTATTTAGCTGTGCTAAGCGGATAAGGTAATTTAGATCGACTGGAGCAAAGCCATCTTCTTCAATAGAAATCAGATCCCAGCCGCTGCCCTTTATAAATAGGGTTTCTATTGTTTCACCAAAGATATTTTTATACTGACCTTTAACCGAAGTATTTCCACCCCCATGAAGTACTAATTCTGGGTTTCTGCCAAGCAGCCTTGATGAGTAAACGCGCAGGCTAAGGTCATTTTTTGAGTAAATTTCTGCTTCTTTTTGTGTCCAGAGGTTTTTCATTTTATTATTTCAAGGTTAAGTTTACTTTAATTTACCTTGGGCCACAACAGCTGCAGTTTTTTTGGCAATAGCATCCTGATCACCCAAATAATAGTGTTTCATCGGACTTAATTGATCATCCAATTCATAAACGAGAGGGACACCGGTTGGAATATTTAATCCAACAATTTCTTTGTCAGAAATATCATCAAGATATTTCACAAGTGCGCGGAGAGAATTCCCATGGGCAACAATTAAAACTCTCTTCTTGGATTGAATAGATGGCGCAATGGTTTCATGCCAGTATGGAAGAAACCGATCCGCCGTATCTTTTAAACATTCTGATGCCGGCAGTTCATTTTCATTTAAATCTCCGTAGCGATCGTCAAATCGAGGGTGCCGCTCATCATCAATATCTAAAGGAGGCGGAGGCGTACTATAACTACGTCGCCAGATGAGCACTTGTTCATCACCATACTTTTCAGCTGTTTCAGCCTTGTTCAATCCCTGCAGAGCACCGTAATGGCGTTCATTAAGGCGCCAATCGTAGACGATGGGCACATTGATTATATTCATTTCATCCAGGCATATTTCCATGGTCCCTGTTGCCCGTTTTAGAACGGAGGTATACAAAAGATCAAACTCAAATCCCTCTTCTTTTAATAGTTGCCCTGAGGATTTGGCTTCCGCTTTCCCTTTATCTGTAAGGCCCACATCGGTCCATCCCGTGAATCGATTTTCTAAATTCCATTTGCTTTCGCCATGCCGAAGCAGAACAAGTCTAACTGTTTTCATAAATGAATTATAAGGTCCATATATTTGATATTCTAAATTAAGTTAAATTTTTAGATTTCAGAAATCAGAGCTCAGATTTCTTTGATTTTATTAAACCAACAATCATTGCAGAAATTTCTTTAGTTTCCTGAATCCAGTAACTTGCGATATCATTTTCTATTTATCCGATATCTGACCAAATATATATTTGCGTTCTAAGTTCCCCGAAAGACCCCCGAGCATATATTAAAAATTGTACATTTTCTTTTATAGTACCCCTTTCTTCTTCTTCAGCAATATTACTTGGGATTGAAAGTGAAGACCGAGTGATTTGATCCCTAAAACCAAAATCCTTAATATTGTTAAAGTGCTTATAAATCTCGGTATAGAGTTTAGATGATCGTTTCCAAACTTCCAGCTGTTCAAATTCCATTTAAGTTTTTACCCCTCCCCACTAACTTTTAATCTCTGATTTCTTCATTCTTTCCTCTGAGTTCTGATATCTTTAGTCTAACTTATTTGTTCCCAACCGTTCCTGATTGTATGTCCCATCTTGAATATTTCGCCACCACTGTTCATTATCTAAATACCACTGAATGGTTTTTCGAATACCCGTTTCAAATGTTTCTGCGGGTGACCACCCAAGGTTTTTGTTGATTTTACTCGCATCAATAGCATAACGGAAATCATGGCCGGGACGATCGGTGACATAAGTAATCAGTTCAGTATATGAACCCCCATTCGATCTGGGCTTTAATTCATCGAGGATGGAACAAATGGTATTCACAATGTCGATATTTGTTATCTCATTATTTCCACCAATATTATAGGTTTCTCCAATCTGTCCATTTTTAAGGACTGTATATATGGCATCACAGTGATCGGTTACATATAGCCAGTCCCGCACGTTGAGACCTTCACCATATACAGGGAGGGGTGTTTCATCCACACAATTGGCAATCATGAGGGGAATCAGTTTTTCCGGAAATTGGTAGGGACCGTAATTATTGGAGCAATTGGTAATCAAGACAGGGAAGCCATAAGTACGATGCCATGCCCTAACAAGGTGATCTGAGGATGCTTTGGAAGCGGAATAGGGAGAACTGGGATCATAGGGGGTGGTTTCTTTGAAAAACCCATTATCTCCTAAAGAACCAAATACCTCATCCGTACTCACATGCAAAAATCCAAATTTCCCAACTTCTGGGTTATGGGTTCTGGCATCAATGTATTTCCGTGAAACATTGAGTAATGTTGCCGTGCCAACGATATTTGTATTCACAAACTCCATGGGTCCATCAATGGATCGATCCACATGAGATTCTGCGGCGAAGTGTACAACCGCATCTGGCTGGAAATCAGATAGGGTATCAGAAACCAGTTCCCCATCGCAAATATCCCCTTCAACAAACTGGTAGTTGGGCTTCCCATCAACAGACTTGAGGTTTCCCAAGTTTCCCGCATAGGTCAGTTTATCCAGATTCAGTATTTGATTGTCAGTATTGCGAATTTGTTCAATAACAAAATTACTACCGATAAATCCACATCCGCCTGTAACAAGAATTTTCATAGGATTCCTTATGTTTTTCTCTTTTTAGTATAATCACTATCTATAGAGACAAGAGATTTTAATCCCTTAAATATATAAAAAGAATTTATGTAAAATCTTACTCATCCTCTTCCAATAAAATTGAATAATTAATCATTATATAAATTCCTAATGAATCAAAATTATTTGGAAATTATTTAATAATAAACCGGTTCCCGTGATCCAATGCCGGCGCCCTTACCGCTCATTGCAAACGAATTGTATGTATTTTCTATCGGTGTCCTATGTGACTGTCTTTTATAGAGGTTCCTATCGTTATTATCGGCCAAATTATCATTCACAATAAATTTATAAAAATGGCTCCATTCTACTTTATTTGTGTATATTTAGGTGGAAAAAGGGGTATTATCATTAAATATTCAAATGCGGAAAAGTGATCTATATCATATCCATGATAAAGGTATTCACTGTATTATTGTTGCCAGTGTTCAGTCACAAATTGAATAACTCTCTAAATAAGTAAACAATTAATCCCCATATGGGTTTCCAATTCCAAAGTTGGGCATGATTAATAATATAAGAGCCGTGTTCAGGCCCGATAAGTTGGGACTGACGGGGCGGAGCCGTGGAATGAATGATGATGAATTATGAAGAAAAATCAAAGATTAGATCAATCCTTTGATTTCGCATAAAAAATTATTGAACTTGCCAAGTTTTTGGAGAATAAAAAGGAATATGTTATATCCAATCAAATATTAAGAAGTAGAACTTCTGTCGGCGTCAATGTGAGGGAAGCGCAGGTAGCAAAATCCACAAAAGATTTTATCGCAAAGCTTTCAATTGCTTCAAAGGAGAATCGGGAAACGAATTATTGGTTAAGATTTCTAGATAAAAATGGGTATTTAAGTGATTACCCCAATCAAAAAACATTATTTGACCAAAGCGAATCAATTATTATACTCCTCACCACTATTATCAAGTCTACTAAAGGGAAAATTATTAATCAAAAACTCTATAAACGCTGTTTAAAGCATACACTATATGTGTATGTCCTCCTCAGTGTATTGATTCTTTCCGTTCTTTCTGGCCAGTCCATACAGGAATTGCAAAAGCTTAAGGCGGAATATGAGACAATTCGGAGTGGTCAGGCGCAGCTGCAGCTCCCAACGGAGGTAGATGTAACCACAGGTTTGCCGCGCAAAGTCCAGTTAACCCCATATCGGTTTGAGGATGACATAGAGATGGAAGGTGAAGGCTTAAAGCATTTTGGTTATGATTTCTTTACCGAGAGAGATACTGTCCCCTTTTGGGAGAATTTACCTACGCCTGCAAATTATCAATTGGGCCCTGGAGACGAATTGGTCATATCCTTATGGGGTGAAACCCAGTTGCGAGAAACCTATACCATCAACCGCGAGGGGAAGATCTACGACTTAAAAGTGGGTTTACTCAATTTAGGTGGGAAAAATGTGAAAATGGCACGTAGTTATTTACGAGACCAATTCGGGCGAATTTATGCCACACTCAAGGGAAAACCCCCAACCACCTTTATTGATGTTTCTTTGGGGGAGTTAAGATCGATCAATGTCAACTTTGTGGGGGAAGTTCAATACCCCGGTGTATATCCTGTACATCCGTTTTCTACGGTGATCACCGGCCTCATTCAAGCCGGCGGTGTAGATACCACTGGTACCTTAAGAACGATTCAGGTGAAGCGAAATGGTAAAATCGTATCGAAAGTTGACTTATATGATTATTTGCTTAAAGGAAATTTCCCCCATAATATTCAATTGAGAGATCAAGATATTGTAGTTATCCCGGTTCGCGGAAGCACGATAGAGGTAGACAGCGCTGTAGTGAATCAAGGGATTTACGAAGGAATTGAAGGTGAAACTGTTTTTGATTTAATTCAATATGCCGGTGGGTTAATACCGGAAGCAGCAGATAAAATTGGTTTGAGTCGAATAAAGCCAATGGGCGAAAGGGATCCAGAAGGCATTTATGAAGGGCATTATATTAATATAGAAAATGCCAAACTGATCCCCATCCAAAATGGAGACCGAATTGCTGTTCATCGTCTTTTTAAAGAAAACCAGTTAGTAGAGATAATCGGTCAAGTAAAAGTCCCCGGTGTGTATTTTTATTATAATGGCATGACATTAAAAGCACTCCTCGATTTGGGGGGTGGATTTGAGGACTCCACTTTCTGGAAATCCGTATATCACGATCAGGCAGAAATCATCCGCCGGAATCCAGAGTCCCGCTATGAAAATGTTATCAAAGTGAACTTGGCAGATATTTATAATGACAATGGAGAAAAAGACATCCCCCTTCAAAACTTAGACCGAGTCGTCATCCATGCCAACTTGAATTATTTTGAAAAAGATAATATTTATATTAGTGGAGAAGTAAACATCCCCGGTGCATACCCTTTAATTTCAGATGACGAAACACTCGAATCTGTTATTGGCCGCGCAGGAGACCTTACCGGAAAGGCGTTAAAAAATGGTATTTCAATCTACAGAGATATAATACATTCTGAAGTAACATCAGTCCAAAGTGAAGTTTTGTTGAATGTTAAAGATAGGAAAGTGCGTGTGGCGTGGAAAAATGAGAGCATCTCGCTCATGCCCGGTGATAGTATTGTGGTTAAAGAAATCCCCGGAACGGTCAATATTTCCGGCCAAGTGTATAACCCCGGTCTTATAGAATTTCGAAAAGGGAAGAGGCTAAAGTATTATATTGATGGGGCCGGTGGTGTTACGGAAAAAGGAAATCAAAAAAGTATTGTTGTGATCTATGCCAATGGTGTGGTGAGCCCTAATAAATGGTACTCAACCCCCAAAATTGAAGATGGCGCCACTATCATTGTGAATGAAAAACCGCCTTCAGAGCCATTCGACCCAACTGAATTCGCCAATACCACTCTTTCATTACTGTCGTCGTTGGTTACCATATTAGTCCTCTCAAAACAAATTATTTAGTGAAGAACAATGCGTGAAATAGTCACAGAAAAAGCAAATATAAAAATCCACAAAGATTTAGACGTGTGGAAAAATTCCATGGATTTAGTAGAAGAGTTTTATCGTCGTACTGATAGATTCCCTGACTCTGAAAAGTATGGACTAACAAACCAAATAAGGCGATGTGGCGTTTCCGTTTCATCTAATATTGCGGAAGGGGTCGCGAGAAACACAGACAAGGAGTTTGTCCAATTTTGTTATATTGCATTGGGGTCTTTATCTGAATTAGAGACACAACTTGTTTATTGCTGAAAGGTTGAAGTATAGTCAAAATATTGATATTTTGAATGCATTGTGGAAATTCGACGAATGCTACTCGGATTAATCAAATACCTAAAATCAAAATAATCCAAATGATGATTTTTCACCTTCCCTCTTCATCTTTTACTTATTAACTCTTCTCTAATAACCCATTTCTCATCTCTCTTAACCCATAACTCTTTACTATTCTAATGAATTTTTCCGAATTAGAATCCCTAATGTCCTCCCGCGGTATTGCTTCCCTTGCGGAGATTGCGAGAACCTTAAATACCACCCCTCAGGCCGTTTCCAATTGGAAGGCCCGCAACCAGATTCCCCACCACATTGTTGCCAAGCTCAACCAATATTCTCCCCTACCCGCTGACAGCCCTCAAATATCAGCTCAACCTCCGGACACACCACAGACTACTCACTACTCACCGTTCCCTCTGGAAGCGGATACGATTTCATTGTCCGACATCCTACTAATCCTTGCCGAACAACTTAAAGTCATCCTGCTGGTACCTTTTATTACAGTTTTTTTAACCTTCACCCATGTCCAGTTTTTAGAAGAGCCTCTTTATGTGAGTTGGACTAAAGTTCTTTTACCAGAAAAAATAGAGAGCTTAGGTGGCCTTGCTGGTATAGCTTCTCAGTTTGGTGTAAGCGTTCCTACTGGTCGTAAGGCGGATCTTTCCAGTCCCTCTCTTTTTCCAGAGCTGTTGCGTAGCCGTACCTTTGCAGAAAAAATATTAGATAAACCGTTTCACACCAAGAAGTTTGGTAAAGAACTATCACTTTTGGCAATCCTTACTCATGGTAATGATCGCCCTAAGTTTGGCAAAGATACATTGATAACAATGGCCCAGTCTTCATTGGATGGAATTCTGGAGTTTATTCAAAACCCCTCTACAGCTTTTAGTGTAATAAAAATTACTGTTTTTGAACCTGTATTTGCTAAGGAACTGGCAGAAGTGGTTTTGGCGGAACTAGAAGATCTTAACCGTTATTTTAAAAGTCAAATTGTTAGCGAAAAAACAATTTTTATTGAGAGCCGTATTTTCGCTGTTGAATCTGATCTTGAATTATCAGAATTACGTTTGAAAGCATTTAAGGAACAAAACCGTCAGATTGCATCTCCTGCATTACAACTTGAGCAAGAGCAGTTAACCCGCGATGTAGAAGTACAAAAAAGTGTCTACCTTACACTTAAGCAACAACTGGAACTGGCAAAAATTGAAGAAGTGCAGGAAGCTTCAATCGTTCAGATTTTGGACAAACCCCAGATACCTCTTGGACCGTCGAATAAAAATATAAAACTTAGTGTTTTACTTGCAGTTATGTTGGGCATAGGGCTGGGGATAGTATTGGGCTTTATTCGTTCTTACCTTAATAACAGTGATATAGATGAACGCCGCAAGCTTCGCCGGGTACGCAACTTTATTAAGAAAAAAGGGAAAGATGCTATTTTGGATCACCGTATGTCCATAATTGTAAGTATATTACTCATTGTTGGACTACCCTTTTATCTTGGCCACAAATCCCAGAATCCTGTTTATTTTGGCATGTATTCTCCAGCAATGATGTTTGTCAACACCGTCTACATCCTAACTCTCATTGCCTCAATTATACTATTTTTCCACCTTAGGCGCAGAAAAAATTAATTATCTGTGTCCTTGTTCTTAATTAAAAATAAAAACCCACTCGCTAGTTTTCCCCAGTGAAACTATTAACAATAATTTATGGATAAACTTTCTTTAATAAATTTATTCCAATCAAAAAACGCAAAGATTGGTGTTATAGGTCTTGGCTATGTGGGTCTCCCACTGGCACTACGTTTTGCTAAAGTAGGTTTTAAAACTATCGGTTTCGATATTGATATTGAAAAAATTAAAAAACTTAACGCTGGCAAAACTTATATTAAGCATATTTCTGCAGACAGAATCAAAACAGCCATAAATAGTAAATTAAGAGCCACTGTAGATTTCAGTGAGATTGCCACCGTAAACGCAATCCTAATTTGCGTTCCCACTCCTTTTGGCATTTACAAAGAACCTGACCTAAGTTACATCCGCAGCACATTTGATTCTATTGAATCTCATTTAAAAGAAAACCAGCTATTAGTCCTTGAAAGCACATCCTATCCGGGCACCACAGAAGAAGAAATTCTTCCTTTCATCCAAGGTATTTTCAGCAAATCCAACATCAAAATCTCAAAGCCCAAATTCAATGTAGGTAAAAATTTTTTCATCGGCTATTCCCCGGAACGAGAAGACCCCGGCAATAAGGATTTTACTACAAAAACAATTCCAAAAGTGGTTAGTGGATATACAGAAAATTGCTTGGAAGTGACAAAAAAATTATATGATCAAATAGTAGATAGAACCGTTCCTGTATCTTCACCAAAAGTTGCGGAAATGACAAAAATAATGGAAAATATCCACCGTGCTGTAAACATTGGCTTAGTAAATGAGTTAAAAATGGTTGCAGATAAAATTGACATTGACATCTATGAAGTTATCAATGCCGCATCCACAAAACCTTTTGGATTTACCCCTTACTATCCTGGCCCTGGCCTCGGCGGTCACTGTCTTCCCATAGATCCTTTTTACCTTGTTTGGAAAGCAAAAAAAGTAGGGATGAACATTCGCTTCATAGAGCTCGCTGAGGAAATTAACACCGCTATGCCTGCTTATGTTGTAGAGAAAGTCAATGAAGCCTTGGAAAGTGTCGGGAAAACCATAAAAACTAGTAAAATATTTGTTTTGGGCCTGTCTTACAAGAAAAATGTAGATGATATACGAGAATCTCCTTCACTCGTCATTATGGATATACTAATAAATATGGGTGCTGATTTGCAGTATTCTGATCCGTATCTCCAAAAAGTCCCAAAAACTAGAAAATATAATTTTGATCTGGAAAGTGTTGAAGTAAGCGCTAATAACATAAAATCATTTGACGCAGTATTATTAATAACGGATCATGATGAGTTTGACTACAAATTGATCGAGAAAGAATCAAAGTTGATAATTGATACAAGAGGTAAGTTTGATAAGTCACAGAAAATTATTGTTGCTTGATAACTCGGTCAGAATTGAAAAATATCAATTCCCCTTTGTTGAAGAATATGACACTTTTTAAACCAGAGACTGGCGTCTATTACACAGAATAATTTTTTTGATTTTGTTCAATTATTTACTGATAATGATAACTTTAATTATAATTTTATAATAAAGAAGGAAAAAATTAAGTGAAAAATATTTTTCTCATCGGCGGAGAAGGTTACATTGGGAATGTTTTATCTCAAATCTTGCTTTCTCATGGTTATAAAGTAATATCCTATGACAATTTGCTTTATAAGAATCATCCTTGCGTACTGAACAAAATACATCATGAAAACTATCGCTTTATTTATGGTGATATTGTGGACATAATTTCACAGGAAAAAGTGTTTAATGAAATAAACGCCGTTGTTTTGTTAGCTGGTCTTGTTGGTGATCCCATTACCAAAAAATATCCGAAAGAATCAGCAATAATAAATAATGAAGGCATAAAAAATGTTATCAATCTTTGTAGTAAGTTTCACATAGAAAAATTCATTTTTGTTTCCACTTGTTCCAACTATGGACTCATTGGTAGTGAAGAACTAGCTGATGAGAACTATGAATTGAACCCATTATCTTTTTACGCAAAATCAAAGGTTAATGCGGAAAAATATATTTTATCATTAAAAGATAAAACTGATATGAACCCAACAATATTACGTTTTGCTACGGCGTTTGGTCTATCTCCACGCATGCGGTTTGATCTCACGGTAAGTGATTTTACCCTAAATTTAGCTATTGGTAATGAACTACTTGTTTATGATCCTCATACTTGGAGACCATACTGCCATGTGAAAGATTTTGCCAACTTAATAGAAATGGTCATCGAAAGTCCCAATGAAAAAGTGGCATGGGAAATATTTAATGCTGGTAGCGATGTAAATAATGCTACCAAACAAATGATTGTAAACTATATTCTAGAAAAATTTCCTGATGGCAAGGTTCAATATCAGGAACATGGAAGTGATCCACGGAACTATCGCGTGAGCTTTGAAAAAGTAAAATCTGTCATTGGTTTCGAACCCAAATACACCATTCAAGATGGAATTAAGGAACTTATTGAAGCTATCAATAATCATATCTTTGACCATGTAGATCAGAATCCTAATTTCTTTGGCAATTATGAAATTGAATATTGAGAATACAAATGATTATTGGCTTGCTCAATTATATGAAAATCAAATTAATAGCCATTCCCCAATAAATTGATTAATCACGAATCACCAAACACAGATCCCAAAGCAATACCATTATCTGTTCCTTCAATTATAGGTAACGAATGGAAATATGTCAAAGAATGTCTTGATACTGAATGGGTTTCATCTGCCGGTAAGTATGTGGATCTTTTCGAAAATAAAATTGCTGAATATACAGGTGCAAGCCATGCTATCGCATGTGTAAATGGCACTTCAGCACTACATGTTAGCCTGAGACTCGTTGGTGTTCAACCGGGGGATGAGGTTATAGTACCAACGCTAACCTTCATCGCACCGATTAATGCTGTTACTTATAACGGCGCTAGCCCGATATTTATGGATGCAGACGAGTACTATAACCTAGATATAGAGAAAACTATCGATTTCATCAAAAAAGAAACCAAATTAAGTAATAGCAAATCACAAATGACGGATCATGAATCACCAATAACAATTAACAAAAAAACTGGGAAGCGTATAGCTGCTGTCGTACCAGTACACGTATTTGGGAATGCGGTTTGGTTGGATGATCTGATTTCACTTTGCGCAGAACGAAACATTCCCATCGTGGAAGATGCTAGTGAAAGTTTGGGTTCTGTTTATAATACTGGGAAATACGCTGACTGTCATACTGGCACCATAGGTAAGTTTGGTTGTCTTTCCTTCAACGGGAACAAGATTATTACCACCGGCGGTGGTGGAATAATACTTACAAATGATAGTATACTAGCTGAAAGAACGAAATATCTTATTACTCAGGCAAAAGATGACCCTATTTATTATATACACGATGAAATTGGTTATAATTTTCGCCTTACCAATATACAGGCAGCATTAGGATTGGCTCAGTTGGAGAATCTGCCAAAGTTTTTGCAAAAAAAACGCGAGATATTTTATCAATACAAAACCTCTCTTGAAAAAATGGATTGTTTTGCAATTGCAAGTGTACCAAGCTATGCAGATAACAATCATTGGTTAAATGTTCTAAGGATTCAACACAATGGATACAGTGAAGATATAGCATCTTTAATGGAAAGAGTGGCAAAGAGTGGCATAGGTACTCGACCAGTTTGGTATCTTAATCACCTTCAAAGACCATTCAAAGACTATTATTCTTATAAAATTGAAAATGCAACTAAATTAATTAATAATTCACTTTGTATACCATCGTCAAGTAATCTATCCACATTAGAGCAACAAAAAGTAATAAATAGTTTAAATCAATCATAGTAGCCATGAATTCAAAGCCCAAAAAATTTAATATTGATAAAGAGCGGCATGGCTTTGCTGGTGCCCACGATATTATTGATGGTGCGAATATAAACCGCGATCTTAAGAAGAATGAAATTTTGAAAAATTTCGACGCAATATTACTTGATCCTCCAAAAGATTTCTCTAAGAAAAAATATAAAGTTCTTTTAGTGCAAGGACCGCATGACGAGAGAGAAGGTGAAGCAGTATTTCCTCTCGGTTTAGGCTATCTTGCTCGAATTATAATAATGATGGGTTGTGAAGTTGAAGTATTAGATGCCCATGCAAAAAATTATAGTAAAGAAGAAACTTTAAGTGATATTAAAAAAAGAACGTTCGATATAGTAGGTATTACTGCTCTATCAACCCAATATTTGTTTGTAAAATGGATTTCATCAGAAATAAAACAATATTTTCCCAAGAAAAATATTATTGTTGGAGCGCAATTGGCTCATTATAATGCAGAAACAGTTTTAGAAAATACTGATGTTGATATTTGCGTTCGAGGGGAAGGTGAGATTACAATTCAAGATATTATTTATAATCTTACAGATTTATCGGTTGTAAAAGGAATATCATATAAAGATCAGAATAATATAATACATAATAATCCAGATAGGGAGCGGATTGCAAATCCCGATCTGATTCCATACCCTTATTATGATGCTTTTGATATGGACTATTATTTTAAGCAATCAATTTTCGGTGCTCCTGTAAAGCGTTCGATTAATGTATTAAGTGCTAGGGGTTGTCCATATTCATGTACTTTTTGTTCGTTATCATTTCCAAATGTTACTTATCGTTCTGTAGATAATGTCATTGCAGAAATTCAATATCTTAAAGATTATTACGATGTTGATTCTATTCTTTTTGCTGATGAATTATTTGTTATAAGTAAAAAAAGAGTCTACGAGTTTTGTGAAAAAGTAAAACCGCTCAAAATAAAATGGGGCGGTCAAGGTAGAGCAAATGTTGTTGATGATGATGTAAAACTTATTAAGGCAATGAAATCCAGTGGTTGTCAATATATTGGATATGGTCTTGAATCAGCAACGAATGAAATGCTTAGTGCAATGCAAAAAAAATCAACAGTTACACAAAATGCAAATGCAATTCGAGTAGCAATAGATCAAAAATTGATTGTAGTTGCACAATATATGTTTGGGTTTCCAGGTGAAACAATTGAAACTATAAAAAATGGCATTGATTTTTTTAAAGATGTTGGATACTGCCCTCCTTTAGGCTTCTATAGTGAACCTCATATTTCTATAACAATTCCATTGCCAGGTTCGCAACTATACGAGGATTCTAAAGCTAAAGGAATAATTAAAGACGTCGATGAATATCTTGAAAAAATTAGTATAGGATATCATTTTAATAAGGATGTTGTTGTTAATCTTACGGACTTTACTGATGACGAACTTTATGAATTAAAAATTAATACTGAAAAAATAATGTGGGAAAATTACATTTCGCATCTAAAAAGAAAGAATCCATTTTATTCACTAAAGTTTGCATTTGATCGATTAGTAAAGATTTGGCAATCGATAGGGTCTTTTTTATTTTTGAAGAAAATATTATTTAAGCTTATAAAACTCATTATTAAAAATGATGAAAAATTTCCGAATTTAGGAGTACCCGAATATAGCCATCTAAAAACAGATTATATTTATAAACCCACTAATCCAGTTTCTAGATTAAGAGACACCCTTTCTGACTCAAACAAAAATGATTTATTTTTGGGTAAGTAGTTGATGCAAAATAGATATAATAATCTTTTTTCTGCTTAAATAAGAAAAGAACCGATCGGGTTTGAGATTTGAAGTATATGCAAAATCATGCAGTGATTGCTGGAAATATAAAACTATAAGAACACAAATAATTGTGAATAACAATTTTGCTTGTGATCTTTCAGAAAATTGAGTGATTAAAAATTAATAAAAAGATTTAAGTCCTAAATGGATAAAATTATCTTGATCGGTGCGGGTGGACATGCTCGCTCATGTATGGATGTTATTGAATCATCAGTTCAGTTTAAAATTGTGGGGCTTGTTGAAAAACAATTGAACATTTGTAAGATTTTTAATGAAGAAAGAGAAGATATACATAATGGATAAAAAGGATTTAATTGTCATAAAAAAGCATTGGGAAGATATAAAAACAGATTCCTTAAAAGATAAAAACTTACAAATTATTGAAAGATCAGCTATTGGTGATTTGTTAAATAATTTTAAAGTTGACACTTTAGCTGATATTGGCTGTGGAAACTGTGAGGATACAGTATTTTTTTCTCAATCAGCAAAGTTTGTTGATGCTTTTGATTATTCAGAAAAAATGATTAAGACTGCAAATAAAATTATTAGTGAAAGTAATGCAAAAAATATAAAAATTACAAAATTAGATTTAATAAATGACCCAATAATTAATTCCTATGATACAATTATAACAAAGAGAGCATTAATTAATCTTGGAAATTTTGAAAACCAAAAGAAAGCAATTGTAAAAATCCATAATTCATTAAATGAAAATGGCTATTATTTAATGCTGGAGTGTAGTGTGAATGGTTTAAATAATATGAACTCAATTAGAAAATCGCTTTCCCTTAATGAAATATCAATGCCGTTTCATAATTATCATTTTGAAATGGATCAATTATTAAAGTTCCTTAAAAATTATTTTAAAATAAAATCCGTAAGATATTTTTCTGATTATTTTTTTCTAACAAGGATTGTTGGCCCACTCATTAATAAAGATGAACCTTACAAATATGATAATCTTTTTAAAGAATTGTCAATTATGGAACTTATAGAAAAACAGATAGGGCCACAGTTCTTATTTGTGTTAAAGAAAAAATGAAAACGATAATAATAGCTGAAGCGGGTGTTAATCATAATGGCTCTATTGATTCCGCAAAGAAGCTTATTGATATAGCCTTTGAAGGAAAAGCAGATTATGTCAAGTTCCAAACTTTTAAGGCAGAAAAAGTTGTGACAAGAAATGCAAATAAAGCAAAATATCAAAAAAGATTAACGGGTACAAATGAAACCCAATTTGAAATGATTAAAAAATTGGAGTTAGATAGAAAAACTCATGAAGAATTGATTGATCATTGCAAGCAAATAGATATACAATTCCTATCCACAGCATTTGATCATGATAGTATTGATTTATTGGACGAATTAAATATACCCCTTTTTAAAATTCCATCAGGTGAAATAACAAACTTGCCTTATTTGCGCCATATTGGGAAAAGGGGAAAACCAATTATAATGTCAACGGGTATGTCCACGTTGGATGAAGTTCATAATGCGTTGAATATTTTGATAGAATCGGGTGCAGAAAAAGAGCAAATAACTATTTTGCATTGCAACACCGAATATCCTACACCTATGAAAGATGTGAACTTGAAGGCCATGCTCACCATAAGGAATGAACTGGATGTAGCCGTTGGCTATTCGGACCACACCCTGGGGATTGAAGTTCCCGTTGCCGCAGTAGCACTGGGAGCCTCTGTCATTGAAAAGCATTTCACCCTGGATCGCACCCTGCCCGGCCCCGATCACGCTGCCAGCCTTGAGCCGGATGAACTGAAGGCGATGGTGGCTGCAATTCGTAATATTGAAAAAGCAATGGGCGACGAAGTAAAAAAGCCCAGTAAAAGTGAGTTAAAAAACATTACTGTTATTAGAAAATCAATTATTGCAAAAAAACCAATTAGTAAAGGGGAAGTGTTTTCAGATAATAATTTAGGTGTTAAAAGACCTGGAACAGGATTATCACCTGTACTTTGGGATGAAATAATTGGATCTCGGGCAACCAAAGATTTTGAATTAGACGAATTAATAAAATGAAAAAAGTGTGTGTAGTAACAGGTACTAGGGCGGAGTATGGTTTATTGCGTTGGGTAATGGATGGGATTCAAAAATCAAAGAGCTTAAAACTGCAAATAATTGCTACTGGAATGCATTTATCTCATGAGTTTGGACTTACCTTCAGAGAAATAGAGAAAGATGGATTTGTTATTGACAAAAAAGTGGATATGTTGGTTAGCTCTGATACTCCCCAAGGAATAACAAAATCAATGGGATTAGGGATGATTGGGTTTGCGGATGCCCTAGAAGATTTGCGACCTGATCTAATGCTGGTACTAGGTGACCGATATGAAATATTTTCGGCAGTAGCCGCGACTATGATTTCCCGAATTCCCGTGGCACATCTGCATGGCGGTGAAGCTACAGAGGGGTTGATCGATGAACCCATCCGCCATTCCGTGACGAAAATGTCCCACCTGCATTTTGTTGCCACTGAAGAATATAGAAAACGAGTGATTCAGCTAGGAGAAAAGCCTAGAAGTGTTTTTATGGTTGGCGGATTGGGTATTGATAACATAGTAAAACTGAATCTTTTGAGTCATAAAGAATTGGAGCAAACTCTTGATTTCAAACTAGGCTCAAAAAACCTGATGATTACCTTCCATCCGGTAACTCTTGAGAACAGCACTTCAGAGGTACAGATGCAAGAACTGTTAGCTGCATTGGGGAAGTTGAAAGATACACATTTGATTTTTACCATGCCTAATGCGGATACAGATGGCCGCATTTTATTCAGGCATATAGAAGATTTTGTAGAAAAGCATCCCCATTCAAAGGCGTTTACTTCCCTTGGGCAGTTGCGCTATTTGTCTTGCATTCAACATATTGATGGTGTTGTGGGTAATTCATCAAGCGGGCTGGCTGAAGTGCCATCCTTCAAGAGGGGCACAATTAATATCGGTGATCGCCAACGTGGCCGCATAAAGGCCGATAGCGTCATTGACTGTAAACCGACACGACAATCGATAGGCGAGGCACTGAAGAAACTCTATTCAACCAATTTCCAGAGAACTATAAAAACCGTAGTTAACCCTTACGGTACCGGCGGAGCCAGCGAGGCCATTGTTAAAATACTTGAGGACATTTCCTTGGATGATATCCTGAAAAAAGAATTTCATGATTTGGAGGTTGAATGAGGATTGTTTTCATCGGAGCTGTCCAGTTTTCAGAAAAAGCATTAGCGAAATTGACAAATATAAAGGCTGATGTAGTAGGCGTTTGCACGCTTGAAAAATCCCCTTTCAATGCAGATCATGTTGATCTTACACATTTGTGTAATGAAAATAATATTCCTGTCAGATACACGCCTGATATTAATTCAACAAAAAGTTACAACTGGATCAGGTCTTATAATCCTGATGTAATATTTTGCTTTGGTTGGTCGCGCCTGCTCAAAACCAAAATACTAAATCTGGCACCACTGGGTGTAGTAGGCTATCATCCTGCGGCCCTGCCTGCAAACCGTGGTAGGCATCCTCTCATCTGGGCACTGGCTCTTGGCCTTGATAAAACAGCATCCACTTTTTTTTTCATGGACGATGGGGCAGATAGTGGTGATATTATATCTCAGCAATTAATTAAAATTAAAGCAAATGATAATGCTGGGACTTTATATCAAAAAATGACGGAAACCGCTATCAATCAATTAGAAGAATTTGTTCCGGAATTAGAATCAGGTAGTTTTGAAAGAACTCCTCAAGATCACGATAGATCAAATACTTGGCGGAAACGTAATATAAATGATGGAAGAATTGATTGGAGAATGTCTGCCGAATCCATACACAATCTAGTAAGGGGATTATCTCATCCTTATGTTGGAGCACATTTTGATATAAAAGATAAGGAAATAAAGGTTTGGGAAACAAAATTGGTTTCGAATAATGAAAAAAATATTGAGCCTGGGAAAATAATAGAAGTGAATTTTAATGGCCCAATTATCAAAACTGATAATAATGCTATCCAGCTTATTGATATTGAACCTACAGTAGAATTAATACAAGGAAGTTATTTATGAGAGTTTTAGTCGTTGCCCCTCACCCAGATGATGAAACCCTGGGCTGCGGCGGGACACTTTTTCGGCGCAAACAAGAAGGCGATGAATTGTATTGGGCCATTGTTACCGGAATTAGTGAAGATATGGGCTGGCCGGAAGCAGCAGTAAAAAAACGTGATGCTGAAATTGATGCTGCTGCAAAAAAATACGGGTTTGCGGACGTGTTCAATTTCCGTTTGCCTACAACTAAAGTAGATACCCTGCCACTATCCGACCTGATAGAAAAAATAACGAATGTCTACAAAAAGGTGGAACCAGAAATTATCTACATGCCTTTTGCCCGAGATGTACACACTGACCATCAACTTATCGCCAAGGCATTACAGTCCACTTTCAAATGGTTTCGTTATCCCCATATACAAAAAGTGTTGATGTATGAAACGCTGTCTGAAACGGAATTCAATTTTATTGAAAAAAACGTTTTTAAATCAAACGTGTTTGTGAATATATCCGATCATCTGGATGACAAGATTGAAGCCATGAAAATCTACGAAAGTGAAATGGGCGATTTCCCTTTTCCCCGGAGTGAGAAAACTATAAGATCTTTGGCAACTTTCCGGGGCAGTCAGAGTGGCTTTGAAGCAGCCGAGGCCTTCGAGTTAATCTACGAGCGAAAATGATGAAAGACATTACCGTACAAACTGACATCACAATCCGCCAGGCTATGAAGATTATAGATAAAGCACCGGTAAAATGTCTTATTGTAATTGATGATAATCAGAAATTACTAGGTACACTAACAGATGGTGACATTCGTCGTAGCATTCTAGCCGGGGTAAAGTTTTCTGAAAATATTTCAAGTGGTTATAACAAAGCACCAACTGTACTCAGTAAAGAAAAGGTCACTCCAAAAGAAGCCAAACATTTATTGGATGATTTAAAACTAGATTTAATCCCTATTGTAGATGAAAACCATATGGTTGTAGACTATATCACCTGGTCTAGGATGGACGATGAAAACCAACCCAAAAAGTTAATGAGCAGTGTTCCGGTGGTAATCATGGCTGGGGGCAAAGGAACGAGGATGGAACCCTTTACCAAAGTTCTGCCAAAACCATTGGTTCCAATTCATGAAAAGCCAATTATTGAACACATTATTGAACATTTTACCAATGTTGGTTGTTTAGACTTTCATATGACTGTGAACTATAAAAGCAAAATCTTAAAAGCTTATTTCGAAGAATTACAACCGGATTACCAAGTCCATTTTGTAGAAGAAAAGAAACCTCTTGGCACCGCTGGAAGCCTGCGTTATCTAGATAGCAAATTTCAGCAATCATTTTTTGTTACCAATTGTGATATTATCATTAAGACAGACTATGCAAATTTGTATGAATTCCATAAAAAAGGTAATTACGATATTACTTTAGTGGCATCTGCCAAGGAGTATGTAATCCCCTATGGAACCTGCGAACTGAACCGTGATGGGCACCTATCTCAGATCAATGAAAAACCTACATACGATTTTTTAATAAATACGGGCCTATATATTTTGAACCCTGATATCCTTAAACTGATCCCAGCGAATAAGGTTTATCATATTACACACCTCATCGAAGAAGCAAAAAATAAAGGGAAAAAAGTGGGTGTCTTCCCAATAGATGATGATGCTTGGATCGATGTGGGTCAGTGGGCAGAATACAAAAAAGCGATTGACAGATTATAATTATCGAGATATTTTTTGATTGAGAATATTGCTATTATTGGTCTCGGAAGCATTGGAAGACGGCATTTGCGTCTTGCCCGCGAATTTAGATCAGAAATAAAAATTATAGCTGTCCGTTCGGGTAAGGGGGGGGAAGTACCTGAAGAAAAAATCGCGGATAAAATTGTTTATAATATTAAGGATGCTATGGATATTGGTATTCAAGCAGCTGTTATTTCCACTCCCGCCGTTTATCATATCAAGCAAGCAAAAAAGTTAATGGAAGCAGACATTCATGTTTTGGTAGAGAAGCCTTTATCCCATAATATGGAAAATATTGATGATCTTTTGAAAATCGCAGAAAACTCGACTGCTGTTGGACTTGTGGGTTACTGCCTGCGTTACGATCCTGGAGCAATAAAATTTAAAGAAATGTTAGATAGCAATGAGTTAGGCAAAATACTGCGAATAAATGTGGACTGCGGTTCCTACCTACCGGATTGGCGGCCGAATCAGGATTATCATCAATCAGTTTCTGCAAAAAAAGAACTTGGGGGAGGAGTATTGCTCGAATTGAGTCATGATCTGGATTATATCTGTTGGTTTTTTGGAAATATTGAAACCGTATCTGCAGTTTTACAAAATAGTGGTAATCTTAATCTTAATGTAGAAGATAACGCAGATCTCATTCTCAAAACCGTAGAAGGGCTAACGATATCTCTACATCTTGATTTTAATAGCAGAAATATTAGACGCCATTGCAACGTAAAAACTTCTAATGGAACCCTTATTTGGGATGCTATATCTAAACAAGTAATCTGGCGACCAACCAATGGTCCTGAAAAAGTGGAAAGTTTTAATCATGATAAAGATGAAATTTATCGGCAACAGTTAAAACATTTCTTCAAATGCATTGAAAATGATCAGACACCAATAGTTTCTCTTTATGATGGCATTGCAGTACTCCAAATAGTTGAGGCTACAAGAAGATCAAACGAAATAGGAAGAGCAGTAGCTCTAGCATGAAAACACATGCTTTTATTTTTGCCCGTGGGGGGTCCAAAGAAATCCCAGGTAAGAACATACAGCTTCTGGGTGGTAAACCATTGCTCGCCTGGTCTATTGAGATAGCACGGAATATACTAGCAATCAGGCGGACATTCGTTTCTACCGACAATGCTGAAATAGCAGAGGTTGCCCAGCAATTTGGGGCTGAAGTGATTGATCGCCCTGCAGAGTTAGCGCAAAATGATACACCCGAATGGCTGGCATGGCAGCATGCAGTTAAATGGGTACAAAAGGAATATGGTAATTTTGATCGTTTCGTCAGCTTACCGACTACTTCACCACTTCGAAATAAAAATGATGTGCTGAATTGTCTGAACCACCTGGATAACCAAACTGATATAGTTGTTACGATAACTGAAACCAGCCGTAGTCCCTGGTTCAATATGGTCCGAGTTGATGAAGATGAGATGCTGCGTTTAATGGCAGATGGCAACTATACCCGCCGGCAGGATGTCCCTGAAGGCTACGATATGACCACTGTGGCTTATGTTACTAATCCTGTATTTATAATGAATAATGAAAAAATATGGGATGGCAGAGTAAAGGGAATTTTGATACCGCGGGAACGCGCCTTAGACATTGACACAGAACTAGATCTGAAAATAGCGGAATTTCTGATGCAATGCCAATCCACGAAGATGAGGTAGTGTTTTTTTATGCTGAATAATCTAGTTGTTGCCATTAGTGGCGGTGTTGGGCGTGTTGGATCCGCATTTACGCGCGCAGTAGTTGCATATGGAGGCAGGGTCGTTATTGGCGATGTAAAGCAGGCGGAAGGCAACCAGCTGGTAACGGAACTTGGAGAAGACAAAGCGACTTTTTTTCATGGTGATCTCACTGATCCTGATATTGTTGATCGATTAATCCTACAAGGAAAGGAAAAGTTCGGTAGCATAGATGCAGCAGTGCACTGCGCCTACCCTGTTTCTAAAGGATGGGGGACTCGGTTTGAAGATTTACAAGCTGATAATCTTGAAAAAGATCTCTTCCGACAACTGGGTGGCGCGATTCTTTTCTCCCAGCGGATTATACACCATTTCCAGAATCAAAAGTATGGTAACTTGATCCATCTTTCATCCATTCAAGGGATTGCCACCCCTAAGTTTGAACACTACAAGGGCACAAAAATGACTTCGCCGATTGAGTATAGCGCCATTAAATCTGGTATCATTTCTATTACTCGTTATTTGGCCAAGTATTATAAAAATCAGAACATCCGTGTTAATTGCATCAGCCCAGGCGGAATTCTTGACAATCAGCCGGAAAGTTTTTTGGAAAAGTACCGTAGTTCTTGCACCAGCAAAGGTATGCTGGATCCTACAGACATCGTTGGTACCCTACTCTACCTTCTATCTGACCAGGCTAGTTATATCAATGGACAGAACATCGTTGTAGATGATGGATGGTCCTTATGACGCAATACCAGTATTTGATAATACAAAACATTAATTGAGGAAAATATGATTACACTTCCTGATTTTAAAAAAGCATTCGAATTTGAAAATAACTTTTATCTTTCGTGCGATGTAGCCAGAATCAGCAAAATGATTGCTCATTATGAACTTTATAAAATGGTGATCAATTTACCTGGTTCAATAGTTGAGTGTGGTGTTTTTAAAGGAGCGTCACTTACAAGGTTTGCTATGTTCAGGGAACTTTTTGAAAGTCCGTACTCCAAAAAGGTTATAGGTTTTGACACTTTCCATGAATTTCCCGAAACAGAATTTCAAGATGATAAAAATGTTAGAGAAAGTCTTATTAATACAGCGGGAGGGGAAAGTATATCCATTGAGCAACTTACAGATGTCCTGCAGCGGAAGGATATATTCAAGAATATTGAACTGATTGAAGGAGATATAACTTCGACAGTCCCAGAATATATATTTTCCCATCCGGAGTTGAAGGTGTCCTTACTTAACCTGGATGTTGATATTTATGAACCTTCAGTAACAATTTTGGAGCATCTTTATTCCAGGATCGTAAAAGGCGGTGTTCTGGTGCTTGATGATTATGGTACTTTTCCCGGTGAGACAAAGGCCGTAGATGATTTCTTCAAAGACCAAAAAATTAGCATAAGAAAATTTCCTTATTGTACAACACCAAGTTATATCATAAAAGACTAGTCATTTTTTCGAACTTACTATAATGATTCTCTGTACTGATCCAATACTGAAAGAGAGATTGAAAAAAAAACAGATAGATGCCACTGTTTTTGATTCAATATTGACTAAAAATGAAAAACAAAAAATGCTGGAATCTCTAAACGGGTTTGCAACAGGTTGGTTCATTGATAAGGATGGACGAGATTTTACAGAATATAGAGATGTTTCCATTGGTGCTGTTCTTTCTGATGAAATAATGAACCTTTTCCAGATGCTATTTCATTTTAACTGGCTTATAAACAAAAGTGAAAACAAAGATTCGATACAATTTTATGATTCAAAATCCTGTAAGATACCAGAACCAATAAATGAATTGATATCATTTGTTGGAGGTAAAACTGAAACATGCTCTGAGTCCTACCCTTATTTATGTTTTAACAAACTTTATAAATCCCATATAGGAATGGAAAGAAATAATGCTGTGGTTAATTTTAGCGAACATAATAAAGGGAAATTTTCAATAGGCTCTATTTTCCCATTAAAAATTTGGTTAAAAGTAGCTGGTTCCCGATTCTTTAATTTTTTTTCTGGTAAAAATCAGTTTGTTTATATCCATGTTCTAAGATCTCTTGTTCCATTTTTTCGTTCATATATGATTAATGGAAAAAACGAGGGGGGTTTAATTTTAACCTCCAGATCAAAAAAGCGGGCATTCTTAGATTTTACAGGCCAAAGTTTAATTAAGAGAATAAAAGAATTCATTATATATAATCTCAAGGGTGTGCGTACGGATACTTTCAATTATCCTCTTTCTCGGTTAAAATTCACCACTCCATTAAATGCTGATTTACACAAGAAACTTGTTGATAGTTTTAAAATGAACTTCCATCAATCAGCGGTTAATTTATTAGAATATCCCGATTCAAAAGCATCCAGCTATTTTATTGCACATTTTGAAAGTTATTATCTACGAATTCTCCCAAGTTTTATTCGCGCAATTGATTATTATTATAACAAGTATGGTGAAAAGAAGGTTGCTGGTTGCTTGGTAGAATTCATCCATCCACTAACGTTTCATATCTTTTCTAATTTAAAGAAAACGTCAGTTTGTCTTCCTCCGAATTTCTTTTTACATAATCAATATCTATCTCCCTATTTAATCGCCAGATTTGGAAAATATTTTCGGACTGTAGCCGTTTCAGAATACGACAGGTCTCGATATACCAAACTTGGATATACAGAGGAACAGATAGAAATTCTTGATCCTGGGTTTTTTAATGATCTGCGAAGCAAGCTTAAACCTTTCAAAACAATAAAAAACATTCAGGGTGCAAATGTTTTGATTCTTCCCCCTTGGATTGACCACCTTGATACTTATCGACATTTAATTAGCAATCAAGACTTAACCTGTTATTTTTCTGATCTTTTGGATATTCTTGATGATCTAAGTATCTCGTCCATCAATATTCGTATGCATCCTGGTCTTGATTCAGTTGAAATGAATGCTACTCATTATACTGCTGCTGATTGTTATAGATACTTTGCGGATATGGCGATACAAAGAAGAGGGAATCCCTATTCTTTTAATTTGGCATTTAGTAAGAGCATGCATTCCAATTTTGAATCAGATGTTCAAAATAGCGATTTCGTGGTTGGGCCGATAAGCGGAAGTTTTATTGATACTCTATTATTTGGCAGGGATTATGTGGTTTATGATAATTCTGTATCACCATTTCCGGGTATTTTTGAAAGCAATCTAATAGATGATGGAATTGTAAGATGTAACAAAGGTAAAGAGGAATTAAAAGAATCTTTGAGTAATTACAAACCCAATAATCGAGATCATATTTTTCGAACATATTATCCTGATATTTTCTTGAATAATAATAAAGAAAAAAACTTAGATTGTAATTTCAATCAACTATTCAATTTAAAGGAAAACTAAATTAGGTAATCCCCTTAAAAAGTGTAGGGGATCTTCATTAATTAATAATAAATAACAGAAAATTTGAAAATAATTAGATACAGGATGAATGACGACACTCTTACCAAACTTGGTTGTGTTGTAGAAAATAAAGTTTATAACCTTGTTGGAGATCCTTTGGTAAAGGCTGAACAAGGTAAATATGTTGCATCTATTAGATCAGTTAAACTCATGGCCCCTTGTACGCCAGGAAAAATTATCGCAATGGCAATGAACTATTCCAGCATTGGTAGTAATTCAACAAAATCAACAGAACCTTTGGTGTTCATTAAACCAAGTACATGTATCTGTGGGCCAGGGACGACTATTGTTAACCCTTTTCCGGATTCACCTATTTGGGGCGAGCCTGAACTCGCCGTTGTTATTCGTCATGTTCTGCGAAACGCTACCCAACTTCAAGTGGAAGAGGGGATTTTGGGTTTCACTATTGGAAATGATATGACAGTAGAAAATGTGGATAGCAGAGACCATCATCTGCCGCGATCGAAATGCCCGGATAATTTTTGTCCTATAGGTCCCTGGATTGATACGGATTTTGATCCATCGGATTGTGTTATTGAAGGAGAACAAAATAGTGAGATTGTTCGATCGGGTCGCTCAAGCGAGCAGTTATGGCAATGGCCTCAAATTCTATTGTGGCTATCAAAATGGATTACTTTAGAACCTTGGGATGTGATTTTAACAGGTAATCCACCTGATATGGAAGGAGGAATGTCAACGAACTCTCCTGGCATGCGGTATCTACAAGATGGTGATATTTTTAGTGTAAGAATAAAAGGGTTAGGTGCACTAACAAATCCAATATCAATCAAACATACAAACTAATAAAAGGATAATATAATGTACGATTTTTCTTTTGGTGATAGGGATTATATTTTGGAAAATCAGGAAGATTTTCTGATTTTTTGCAAAAGACTTCTACCTAGATGGATAAATGGTATTCCTGATAGCGAGTGTTTAGCTATATACCGCATACTAAGACAAAATAAGAAACCCCCAGCAGTTCTAGTAGAAACAGGTTGTGGCGCAAGCTCTCTTGCGCTTTTTCTTCATGCCTCATTAACAGGAGGGAAAGTTTATTCCTGGGATACGAATGGTAGTAAAGGTGCGTTTTTAAGATCTGTCATATCAGATTCGATGGGCAGAGTGTTAGATGTTGATTTGCATAAAATTTGGCAGTTTATTCCTTTTGATAGTACAAATCCACATATTGGTATTAATGTTTTACCGGAACTAGGACTTAAAGCAGATTTTGGATTTTTTGATAGTTGGCATACTCTTGATCACTTAATGAATGAAATTAGATCATTTGAAAAAGTAGCATCTGATAGTTTTATTATCGCCCTTGATGATGCCTACTATAGAAAAAAATATGAAAACTTTTCATATATAAATATGTTGAGAAAAAAGATTGGATTAGATATTGTAGATGAACCAGATGACAATATATGTAGACCCTTTTATGTTGAAGTAGAAGATTACCTGAAAAAAAAGTATTCAACGGTTGATAAGATAGATGATTCCTACAAAAAAGATTACAAGGATGATATCTTTTTCCAATACTATGATTCTGATAGAGCTTTCATTAATGCTTTGGGTATGGAAGAAAAGGAAAAACTGGATCATAGATTTGATGCTTGGAGAGTAATACGTTAAGATATAATAATGGAGGGAAACTCAAGATTAATAAAAATTTTATAATCGTTATAAAATTGTCATTTCTTTCGGGAATTACCTTTAGCGAACTATGAAAGTTATAATTGGTATTCCTGCACGTATGGGGTCAAGTCGTTTCCCTGGGAAACCCCTTGCAAAAATTTGTGGTATGCCAATGATTGAGCATGTTTACAAGAGGTGCCAATATGTTAAAGGAGTCCAAGATGTTTTTATCGCTTGTTGTGATACAGAAATAAAAGAAGTAGTTGAAGGCTTTGGTGGCAAAGCAATAATGACTCCAAAAAAGATAGCTCGTCCAGCTCTTCGTGTAGAGAATGCATGTAAGTCACTAGATCTAGATGATGAAGATATCATCGTAGTGGTACAGGGGGATGAACCATTGGTTCACCCTGAAATGATTGATCTCGCAGTTTCACCACTACTTAAAGATCCAAAGGTGAAACTCCTTACTCTAGTTGCAGATGCGAAAGAAGATGAATGGCTGGACCCAAACGAGGTGAAAGTGGTTGTAGATAAAAATGAAGATATTCTTTTTATGAGCCGTAGCCCCATTCCGTCAAATATAAGAAATCGAATTGGACCAAGGCTAAAACAGGTTGCAATTATGCCATTCAGAAAAAAGGTTTTATTAGAATTTCATGAAATGAAAGCCATGCCATTGGAAATTGCTGAGTCTATTGAATTATTACGAGCAATCGAACATGGTATTAAGATTAGAACTGCAAATTCATCAGCTTTTTCAACAGTTTCCGTAGATACTGAAGCAGATAGGTATGAAGCAGAAGAAAAAATGAAAAATGATAATTTGTTTGCTCTTTACAGGACAGGATAAATGATGTCAAAAATTAATAAACTAAAACAAGCACTTAAATCTGGAAAAAGTGTTTTTGGAACCTGGTCTAATATACCATCACCAAGTGTGGTAAATATTTTATCCAATACTGGCATGGACTTTGTAATTATAGATATGGAACATGGTCCAGTATCATATGAAACGTTGGAATATCAAATTTATGCAGCTGATTGTGAAAATGTAACTCCCATTATTCGCTTAAGCGACAGCACAGAAAAGAATATCTTGCATGCATTAGAAGTTGGATCACAAAGTATTTTGATTTCCCATGTAACAAGTTCTGCAGAAGTAGAAAAAATAGTTCAGTCAACTAGATATTATCCTGGTGGGGATAGGGGTATTTCCCTTTTCACCAGAAATCATGGCTATTCTGATAAAAACTTTAAAATTAAAATGGAAAATTTAAATGAACAGATCTTTACTGGTGTATTAATCGAAGGAAAAGAAGGCATTAATAATTTAGAAAATATATGTTCTATAATAAACCTTGATATGGTTTATTTAGGCATTTATGATATTTCTCAGGTATTAGGGGTACCGGGAGATGTAAAAAATAAAAAAGTTATTAAGTTGGTTAAGGATTTAGTTAAAATGATTGAATCTAAAGGATTGGTTGCTGGTTCAGTAGCGCCAGATAGGGAATATTTAAAATTACTTATTGATTCAGGATTTAGGTTTATTTCTTATCGAGCAGATTCAGCTGTTCTTCTAGATGGTTTTTCAACTGCATACAGTTGGTTTCAGAAATTATCTAAAAATGTAAGATGATTTATGAGCAATAAAATTCTTAGTATTGGGATTGCCGGCTATGGTACGGTAGGTAAAATAAGACATAGGTTCATTAATCATCATCCCTCCATGCAAACTGTTGCTGTTTGCGATGATAGATTTCAAGATAATTATGAATCAGATGGCGTAAAATATTATAATAATTATAAGGAATTATTGGATAACGCATCTATAGATATCCTTTTTGTGTGCTTGCCGAATTATCTGGCCGCAGAAGTAACAATTGCTGCGCTTGAAAATTCTTTACATGTTTTTTGTGAAAAACCCCCTGGAAAAGATATCAACGATATAAAAACTGTAATGGAATGTGAAAAATTATTTCCTAAACAAAAATTAATGTATGGTTTTAATCATCGACATCATGATTCTGTTTTAGATGCAATTAAAATTATTAAAAGTAATGAGCTTGGTAAAGTATTGAGTCTGCGCGGTGTATATGGGAAATCAAAAATCATTAGTTTTGACTCTGACTGGCGTACAAAAAGAAATATGGCTGGTGGTGGTATTCTGTTGGACCAAGGTATTCATATGATAGACATGATGCGGATGTTTGCTGGGGAATTCACTGAGATACACAGCTATGTGACTAATGATTACTGGAACCATGATGTTGAGGATAATGCATATACACTTATGAAAACAGAAGATGGAGTGATAGCTATGATGCATTCTTCAGCAACTCAGTGGCGCCATATGTTTCAATTGTCAATAAACCTTTCTAAAGGCGCCGTAAACCTATCGGGTATTTTGACAAGCACAAAAAGTTACGCACCTGAAACAATAACTGTTATTTATGCTGGTGATAATGCTGAAAGCGGCCCGCGAGAAGAAACTACTAAATATAATAAAGACAAATCATGGTACCGTGAGATTGTTGAATTTGCTGATGTTATTATCAATGATAAGCCAGTAACCAATGGTTCTTCAATTGAGGCATTAAAAACCATGGAGCTTATTTATAATATATACAAAGCTGACAGCAATTGGTCAAAAATGTATAATATATCTTAGTACAAATAATCAAAAAGGATAAGTAGTATGAATAATCTTGAAAAAGCATTTAAAGAAGTTTCGTCAATAGGCCAATATTCTAGGAATTATTTTTCATATCTGACGAAAGTTTTAGATTCGATTGATGAAAATGAAATCAATAAATTGGCCGATGTCTTTGAGTCAGCGAGAATTAAAGGCAATACAATCTTTGTGGCTGGTAATGGTGGGTCTGCAGCTACGGCGACCACCATGGCCAATGATATTGGCTTTGATATCATTAAAAAAACAGGTATCAATAAGCCCTTCAGAGTGTTTTCACTCGTTGATAATAACTCTGTGGTTACTGCAATCTCAAACGATATTGGCTATGAAAATATTTTTATTAACCAATTAAAAATACATTACCGGGATGAAGATATTCTGATTGTCATATCAGCGAGCGGTAATTCGCCAAATGTATTAAAAGCAGCAGAATGGGTTAAATCAAAAGGCGGTGTCATCATCGGATTTTTGGGTTTTACAGGTGGAAAGCTGATTGACCTTTGCGATGTAAAAATCCATGTTCAATCTGAACCTGGAGAATACGGGCCGGTGGAAGATGCCCACTTAATCATGAATCATATTTTAGCCCATTGGTTTCAAAATAAACTGAAGTAATTATTTGAATTTAGATTTTTCCAATAAAACAGTAATTATTACTGGTGGTACACGGGGTATAGGCGCAGCAATTATGAATAAATTTTGTAATGCTGGAGCAAATGTTGTGATAACTGGTACTAAAAAACCAGAAGATGTAATCACTGATTTCCCCAATCACCGATATAATATTCAATATCACCAGCTTGATTTTTCTGATAATAAATCTGTAAAAGAATTTATTAATGTAATTAATAAACTGAATAAAATTGATGTTCTTATCAATAATGCTGGCGTAAACAAAATAGAAACAATTACAGAAATATCTATAGATGATTGGGATTGGATTAATGCAGTTAATTTGAGAGGCCCTTTTATATTAACACAAGCCGTATCGAAAAAGATGAAAGATCAAAATTTTGGTAATATTGTCAATATTGCTTCTATTTTTGGTATTGTCAGTAAACAAAAGCGAGCATCCTATTCATCTACCAAATGGGGTTTGATTGGCTTTACGAAAGCCGTTGCTCTTGACATGGCACCGTTTAATGTTTATGTAAATGCTGTCTCCCCTGGATTTGTGGATACAGAGCTAACCCGCGAGATACTTGGTCCAAAAAGTATTAAAAAACTAGGTGAAACTATTCCCCAAGGAAGAATAGCAAAACCAGATGAAATCGCCAATGTTATTTTATTTCTATGCAGTGATCTGAATACATATATAACAGGCCAAAATATTGTTGTAGACGGAGGTTTTACTAGTGCTTGATTTTAACATCAAATCTTTAGTGCATAATTATAAGGTAAAGTTTGTTGATAATGTACATAGTGTAATAAAAGATGAAATTGATGAAGGTGATATTATTATTATTGATAATAAAATAAAGAATTTATATCCTGATTTATTAAAAGAATTAAATAACAATATAAGTATTATTAGTCTTGATGCTCATGAAGGTCAAAAAAGCTACGAGGGCTTAATGCCTATAATCCAAGGATTAATTGATAATGGATTCAGGAAGAACCACAAACTTATCGGGATTGGTGGAGGTATTATTCAGGATATCACTGCATTTACAGCATCTATTATGTATCGTGGTGTAAAGTGGATATTTTTCCCAACTACCCTGTTAGCCCAAAGTGACAGCTGTATTGGTAGTAAAACGTCAATTAATTTCGGGGAATATAAAAACCAAATTGGGGGATTTTATCCGCCACACAAAATTTTTATTAATCTGGATTTCCTAAATACACTTTCAGAATCGGATATTAAATCAGGTTTGGGTGAAATGAGCCATTACTTTGTTGTAGCCGGGGAAAAAGACTTTAAAGATTATAAACGTGATTATCAAAATGTGTTTACAGATAAAAATATTTTGGCAAAAATGATATCAAACAGTTTGAGGATAAAAAAGAGTTATATTGAGATTGATGAATTTGATCAAAAAGAGAGGCAGGTTTTTAACTATGGTCATTCTTTTGGTCATGCTATTGAATCATTAACCAACTACTCAGTGCCCCACGGCATTGCTGTGAGTTTTGGAATGGATATGGCCAATTTTATTTCAGTAAAAAAAAAATATCTATCTATGCGTATCCGACTTGAGATAAGAGAACTTTTGGAAAAAATATGGTCAGGTTTTAATATAAATCACTTGAATGTTGAGCATTTTGCGATAGCCCTAAGTAAAGATAAAAAAAATGTGGGCAATGAATTGCGATTAATACTTTGCAAAGACTATGGAAAGGTTTTCAAAACCTCCCAGATTCTTGATAATGAATTTAAAAGCTGGTTAAAAGAATATTTTACACATGAATTGAATTAAATGAAAATTTGGAAAAATACATCAACATTAGATGGTTTTGATGATGGATTAATATTTACTAATTTTAAAGATAAAGCTCGTGTTATACTAATGGGTAGTAAGCCAATTAATATATATGAGTTCCCAAAGCTTAAAGGGATTTTTCGTGCAGGGATTGGTAGAGATAATGTCCCTGAAATAGAAGCTATTAAAAGAGGTATTATTGTTAGATATCCATCAAATCAAACAAAAAATATTATTTTCGAAGAAACAGCCAATTTTACTTGTGGCCTAATTTTCAGAATGTTATATAATAATGTGGGTACGATAGACCCATGGCTGAAATTCCCAAGGCAGCAGTTATCAAAAAAATCTCTCCTTGTTATTGGAGTTGGTAGGATTGGTAGTCGCGTAGCTGAATTAATGAAAATGTTTATGTCAGTAATGACATTTGATATCCAAGAGAATAAAGCACCTGAATTGAAACTCATGATACAGCAGTCTGATTTTGTTACTATTCATATACCAAAAAATAATGAAAACATTGGTTTTATGAATGATGAAAGATTGTCCTGGATGAAAGATGGGTCCGTGTTAGTAAACACATCCCGTGGGGCTATCGTAGATGAGGATGCTCTGTTTATAGAAATAAACAAAAACCGTCTAAGAGCAGCTTTCGATGTATATTGGCAAGAACCTTATAATGGTAAGCTAAAAAAATTCTATCCAGATAATTTTTTTATGACTCCACATGTTGCTAGCACCAGTAATGGATTTTTGCATGGATGTAGGAAAGATTTTGATTCATTAGTTAGTGACCTTAAGACTTAATTCATACTCAATATAATAAATTATAGTTCTTAGTTATTACTGATAAAAAATTGTTTATAGTAAAGTAATGGTCACATGTAGAATCCATAATCTAGTGAAAAAAATTATGCTACCATTTTTCAAACATTACATTTATTGCAATCAAAATGGTTGAACTAAAAAAAAAATAATCTTTTTGTCATGAATCACAAAAAAATAAATAAAGGTGAAATTCAGTCATTTACTTCTTTATTTAGAGAGATTATTGGTCGCTTGCCAAACCGTCTACGAAATCAATTTTGGTTTTTTTTCGCAGCAATACTTTTTGTTGCAATATTGGAAACCATTTCCACTGGATCTATAGCTTTACTTGCATCGACATTATCTGATCCTGAAAATACAATGGGTTCAAAATTTATTGTTATGGCACAGCGGTTTTTACCAATTAAACTTATTAATACAAACAAAGAAATCATTTTATTAATAAGCTGCTTGGTTGTGTTTCTATTAATCTTGAAAAATACCTTGCAAGTTATTTTGAGTTATTGGTCTACTCGTTACTCTTTTACATTAGATAGTTTTTTTGGCGATAAGCTTTACAATGGATTTCTTCGTATGCCTTATGAATGGCATTTAAAACACAATTCAGCTGATATTATTCTAGCGGTGCAATGGCGTAGTTATCTTGGCAATGGCTTTATCAATCCGAGCTTTCAGATAATGAGTGATTTTCTTGTTGTATTATTTTTATTGCTAATCGTAATTATTGTACAACCCTTTATTGCTATGATTATAGTATTTATTTTGGGGCTTAGTGGCTTTGTTATGCAAAAAAAAGTGAATCTTTTTCTTGATAAGGCAACCGAAAATTGCCGTGAATATGATCAATCTATAAACAGGGGAATTACCAAGGGAATTCATGGAATCAAAGATGTTAAAATATCAGGACATATATCAAATTTTGCAAATGATTTTCTAAATGATTCCTATCCATTGGCACGTCACAGAGGGCTTCAGGGATTTTTTCGAAAAGTGCCTGTTAGTCTACTCGAAACAATAGGGTTTCTGATTCTTGCGTTCATTATATACTATATGCTTTTTTTTGTGGCATTATCTACTACGAAAATCATAGGTATCCTCGCTCTTATTGGAGTTGCTACATGGCGTATCTTGCCGGCCATAAATAGAATACTTTCTGGTCTTGTTACAATACGTAGCATACTACCATATACTATTAATGTAATGCAGTATCTAAAAGAAATAGAATTAAATGTTACAGATAATCAAAAAATGGAAAGCCAAGATCAGAAAAAATATATTTTTGCGAATGAAATATTAATGAAAAATGTCTCTTTTGGATATAATGATAATGAGAGTTTTATATTGAAGGATATTAGTTTCCAAGTTAAGAAAGGTCAAACGCTAGGAATTGTAGGCTATTCTGGTGCAGGTAAAAGTACACTAGCGGACGTTCTTATTGGACTTCTGAAACCAGCAAGAGGGAGCATAAGAATTGATGGTAAAATTTTAAATGATTCTAGATATGCAGATTGGATGAAGCATGTGGGTTATGTCCCTCAATCTCCTTACATATTTGATGGGACTTTATCAAGTAACATAGCTTTTGGGCTTGAAGATTCGAATATTGATCGTACTTTGGTACTTCGATGTTGCAAGATGGCAAATATGCAGGATTTTTTGAATGATCTACCAGAGGGTATTGATACAAAAATAGGTGAACGAGGCGTGCGACTATCAGGAGGTCAAAACCAAAGAGTAGCAATTGCAAGGGCTCTTTATTCTAAACCCAGCGTTATTATCTTTGATGAGGCTACAAGTTCACTTGATAAAAGAAGTGAAAAAGCAATACAGCAAACCATTAATGATTTAAAGGGGAAACAAACATTGATAATCATTGCGCATCGCTTGAGTACCATAAAAGATTGTGATTTATTAGTTTGGCTTGATAAAGGTGAGGTTAAGATGGTTGATGAACCAAAATATGTATTAAAAGAATACGATATTGCATTACAAGCTGGTTAATGTGAAATGAAAATTTGCTTTTCAATTAGTTGTTATGATGCTTTTGAAGATTTAAACATTTCAGCAGATCTAATACGAAGTAATTGGGATAACAATCATGAGCTATATATAGTTGCTGGTTTATGTAAACCAGCAACATCTAATTTAATTAACTCAAATTTTTTTAATGATTTTATTGAAATAGAGACTCCAGAAACCGCTGCGTTGAAGGATATTAAAGACCAAATAGAACTAAGAGATACTGGATACAGGGGAAAACAAAATAAACAATTGTCATTAGGTGAACCAGACGATGAGTTGTTTGAGTACTCAGCAACAGCAAGACTGTTTAATTCAATGATTAAGACCGGTAAAAAAGCGATAGAAAATAACTGTGATTATATAATTTACTTAAACTCGGGGTCTTGGATTTTAGATATTTCATGCATTTTTAAAATAATCCAAGGATTAAATGATAGAACATTTGCTATCCGCATGGTTAATCGTTTAAAATATATAATTCCTGATGATCATTTTCTTGTAGTTAATTTAAATAAAGCATCTAAACAATGTCTATATGACATTAATTATAATAGTCGTCCATTTAATCCAGTCGCATTGTATTTGAACGGAATTCATGGAGTGTTAATGATTTGGTTAAATCAAGTCCCCTACGGTGATATATATGTCTATTCAAATCACGATAAGTCTATTGATGCTTTCGGGAATACACCATATACTTTTAATCCCTTAATATTTGACCCAAAATACAAATTGCTCCATTCAAACATTAAGTTTGGGATTACACAATTCTTACGGCGTAAGTATATAAAAAAATATGTTAATAAAATATCAGAGTTTATCCAGAACTATTTGGATGTTTGTCCTCCTGTGCCAAAGGGACACAAATACATTAAAAACCCAGATCCGCATTTAAATGAGAAATTTTTCCCGAAAAAAATAATAAGAATTATTAAATATATAAGAATGTATTTTCGTGTTGATGCGCATCATCCAAAATTATTTTGGGAAGCAATAATAACGCCGTATGATAAAAGTAGGATAAAATAGGCAATTAAATCAATAATACTAATATAGATAGTTGTAGTAATTGTGTTTAACCAGGAGAATAAATGAAGGGTTTTTCACACGTAATACTGTTGAGTGAGCCTATTTATTTTCACCGGTTTTTCAATTTTTTAATAAATAAATAGATAATTAATCTGCCATTATTTTATGTCATTTGAATACATAAATGAGATCAAAAATGCCTATAATCGAAATTTTCTTGTTTATGATAAGAAAGATGGGGTACAGTGGATAGGGAAAATTTCAAAATCCCTCCAAGAAAAAGGAGTTTACTTTGATGATTTAAATTCCAGAGCTATACTAGCACAACGGTTATCAATATTACTTGATTTACAGTTTCCTGAGTATAAGTTAGTATTATCTAGAAAAATAGGTGGTCTTGTTCTTGATGCTTCAACAAAAATGGTAAGTGATAATGTATGGCTTAGCAAGTATGCGGGGATAACACTTCCGGAGTTTTTAGTAAATAATTCAATCGGTGAAATAAAAAATATAGATAAATTTTTTGAAAATATCGTTTTTAATCTATGGATTGGGAATTATGATCGTAAGGATTATGATTGTTTAGTTAATGAGAATGGCTATTTATCATTTATTGATTATCATTTATGGGGGCCAGGATTTTACCAAGATAATTCCTTGGCATTAGGCGCCTATGCAGAATCTTATTCCATAGATGACCCATATGATACAGGATGGTGCATAGGCTCACCATACCTAATTCAATTTATCAGAGATAAGAAAGTCAAGATTGAGTCATTTTCCCACATGATTAATAAAATTGAAATAATTAACAAAAAGCAAATTGAATCATGCACTGTAGGACTTTCGTTCACTGATGAGGGTGGGAAAAAATTACAAACAGAATTAATAATTGAATATTTATTCAAACGGAAAACAATTATTCATCATGCGTTGGATTTATGGATTAATTCTGGTTACCCCAAAGGTAAACGACCTAAAAACCCAGCGCATGGAGATGATATATATAAAGATATATGATATTTGATCTCTTTATAGCTTTATTAACCGGAAAATGATCAGTGATATAAATGATATTGTATAGTTATGCTTTCTAAATTTAGTTTTGATATTCTGGGTATGGGTTGTGCTGCCGTTGATGATATTATTTATGTAAAGTCCTATCCACCAGTTAACATAAAAATTCCTGTGTTGCGGAGAAAACGGGAGATTGGTGGGTTAACAGCACGAGCGCTTATAGCGGCTTCAAATCTTGGTGCAAAATGTGCCTATTCTGCCGTACTTGGAGTTAATGATTTATCAGAATATGTATTTAACGAGTTTCAATTGGCTGGTATCGATGTAGAATCAGTGAAAAAAAATGATGAAGCAGGCCCAATACATACAGTAGCAATTGTTGCAGAAGAGGAGCCGACACGAAATACATTTTTTGATATTAGTTATTGGAATAATGGCATTCTTGATTATTGTACGTCAGATGATTTGATTAATTCAGCCCGAGTATTATTAATTGATAATTACATAGGCATTAAATCAGCTATCAAAGCAACAAAAATTGCGCGGGAAGCTTCCATTCCTGTGGTTGGAGATATAGAGGATAATGATTACGATGATTTTGATCAGCTATTAAATTTGGTAGATCATTTGATAATATCAAATGATTTTGCTTTAAAAATTAGTGGCTGTTCGCACCCAGAAGATTCTGTTGAAAAACTTTGGGATACGGATAAAGAATTCATTGCAGTAACAAATGGTGAAGATGGGTGTTGGTATCGCAGTTCCGGGGATTCTAAAATATATCATCAGCCTGCTTTCAGTGTACCGGTGGTAGATACAACAGGTTGTGGCGACGTATTCCATGGGGTGTATGCATTAGCTCTGGCTAAAAGACTACCGGCTAACGATAGAGTAAAGATTGCTTCAGCCTCTGCAGCATTAAAGGCAAAGGGGGAAATTCCATCAAAAAAGACTTTGGAATTGTTGCTCGGCGAAACACTTATATAGAAATGTTCAGGATATTTGCACATCGAGGTTTATGGAGGGCTAAAAAGGATGAGAATTCTTTAGATGCATTTTCGAAAGCCCTTAAGAGTGGATTTGATATAGAAGCAGATTTAAGACTTATGGATGGTAAATTTTTAATAAAGCATGATCAGCCCAATCCGTGTGAAACATTGCCTTCCTTACAAGATGTCCTTTCAATTCTTAATAAATATCCAGATCGTGAATTAGCTCTACATTTTAAATACGATGATTGGCGGAATCCAGCATCATTTTCAGTTATGGACATAATAAAACCATTTAATAAACAAGTGTTTTTATTTGATATGTCAATCGAATATTGTGCAGAGATAAAAAATAGAGATCCATCAATTAGAGTTGGAGTATCCGTTGGAGATAGGCATTATCATGACGCTTTCGCAAATATTGAAGACGCATTAAATGAAAATATTGACATAATTTGGGCTGATGAGTTTCGACAATTTTATTCTTCTATTTTATTTGAGATGTGCAAGAAGAAAGACAAAATAATTTATTGTATATCACCGGACTTAGCGGCGGAAGTAGGTCATCCTAACTCTAAGAATGGATTTGTAGAGGCGTTACATAAAATAATAAAATGGGGTGCAAATGGTATTTGCACTGATAAACCAATGGAGGTAAGAAAAATACATGCAGATAATAGTACCCGCAGCAGGTAATGGAACCCGATTCTCGGAACAAGGTTATCGTGAACCAAAACCATTAGTAAAAGTGCTTAACAAGCCACTCATCAGATGGTCTACTGGTGGTCTAAATATTAAAAATAATCCCAAATATATATTTTTAGTACAGCAAAGCCATATTGAACAATATCATATAGACCAGCGCTTGAGCGAGTGGTATGATAATTGTGCTGTAATCCCGGTAGAGGGGGTAACAGAAGGTCAGGCATGCACCGTTCTTCTGGCCAAGGATATGTTGGATTTAGAAGATGAACTTGCAATTGTAAATTGCGATAACCTGTTTTCAATTGACTTGAATCGAGCAAAAAAGGAACTAAAAATAAATGATGACAGCAGAGGGATCGTCTTTTTCATTGCTGGCAACAATCCAGCCTGGAGCTATGTTGCTACAGACAAGAATGGTTTTGCAACCCAAGTTGCTGAAAAAATTGTAATATCGGATAAAGCTACGGTTGGATGTTATTATTTTACCAAAGCTAAATATTTTGTAGAGGCTGCAGAATTGATGATTGAGCGAGACATTCGGTATAATGGTGAGTTTTATGTTTCCCCTACCTACAATATTTTTATAGAAGATGGGAAAAAAGTTCATACTTGGCCATGTGATTTTCATTTCTCCTTAGGAACACCAGAACAAGTAGATTCATTTCTATCTCTTTTCAAGAATTAATAAACTACTTATTCCTCCCTTGCTAGTAACCAAAAATTAGGAATTAATTCAGATCAAATTATTGTACTTTGATTTAGGGGGGGTAATTTTCTACGATATGTTCTCTGGTGGTGAAGAAGAAATGTGCGAGTTTCTTGGAATTTCGAAGGAACAGTTAATAGAAACATATAGCAAAACTGATGTTATTGAATATAGTATTAATACCATATCTGATTATGAGCGTTGGGATTTGTTTGTAAAGGAATTGGGAGTAAAATCGTCAAAAATCGAAAAATTGGTTAATATTTATTTAAATAGTTATAAACCAATCCAAGAGACAGTATCATTTTTATGGGAATTAAAAACTGAATTCCCAAAATTTGTTTTAGGAGTTCTTTCGGATCAACCAGCATCAGTGGTTAGGTTACTTCGGGAAAAATACAAAGATATTTTTGGACTTTTTAAAGAAGATTTTACTCTAATTTCATCTGAGTTAAAAATAAGTAAACGCGACCCAAGCCAAAAATTATTTAAGCATGCCCTTGAGAAAGCAAATGTAACGAACAGACAAGTGTTATATATTGATGATTCAATAACACATCTTAATAATGCAGCAAAGGCAGGTATCCCGGGTTTTCATTTTGCAATAAAAGTAAATTCACCAAGCGTTTTGATAAAAAAATTAAAAAAGAAAATAATATAAATGTCTTTTGTGATTGAGAAAGATTAATAACTTAATTATTCAATCTAAATATTAAAAATATGAATAATATAAACCAATTAATAAACTAAGAAAATGTATATGAAAAAATTTAATGATTTAGCACTTTCGATGAGAAGAAATATTATACGGCAAACATTTGTTGCAGGTGTGGGGCATACTGGGGGCGCTTTATCAATGGTAGAGATAATTATAAGTATATATGAGTATTTTCGAAAATATTATAGTGAATCTAACTTGCCCCATGTTGTTATTTCAAAAGGACATGCTGCCGCATGCCTTTATGCCTGGCTAGCGGAACAGGGGCACATTGAGTATAGTGAATTAGATAAATATCGTGCATTAGGCAGCATAACACAATCCCATGTGAAACCCCCTTCAAAAATGAGTCCGGGCATTAAAGGTTTTTATCCTTCCGGTTCTTTGACGCACGGACTTTCATTAGCATCGGGTATTGCCATTTCGGAACAACTGGATAGCCCGGATGATCCGATGCCAGTTTTTTGTGTCATGGGTGATACGGAGATGCAGGGAGGTCAAATCTGGGAAACTGCAATGCAAATTGCATTTCACAAACTTAACCATATTATTGCATTTGTAGATGATAATGGCATGGGAAATGATTATGCCACAAAAGACACTTTAGATGTTGGCGATCTACGTGGGCGTTTTGAATCGTGCGGATGGTATGCTAAGGATATAAATGATGGACATAATGTTGTTGAAATAATTAAATTATTGTCAAATAGACCCAATGATAGACCAACTGTTATTGTTGCAAAGACCATAAAGGGGAAAGGTGTGTCGTTCATGGAAGGAGACAATATTTGGCACGGCAGGGGACCAAACGATGAACAGTTCATTAAGGCGTCCAATGAATTAGAAATGAATAATAGAGATGTGGAAAACGCCTTGCAAGCACGCAAAAAGCGTATAGCCACTTCACAGGTTATTTTCCCACGGGAAAAAACTTTAAGAGATTCTCCTGCCGATGCTCTCATCGAAAGAATGAAAAAAGATGATAGAATAGTTATTATAGCGCCAGAATTGGCAGAGTCTACACAGGCTGCGAGAATTGGAAGAGAATTTCCAGAAAGGGTTTTTAATTTTGGTATTCAGGAGCCAAATGCTATGGATGCTGTGGCGGGTTTATCATTTGCAGGAAAAATCCCCGTGATTATAACTTTTACTAATTTTGTTCTGCTGCGTACAGTTGATCAAATATTCCAGAATATTGCACCATTTTGTAACAACGCATTAATCATAGGTACCCATGATGGTTTGCTAGAAGATGGAATGTCTGTTACTCCGTATAACCATTTCGCAATTGCACGCAGTTTCTATAGATCCAATGTATTTGCACCTGCTGATTATTATGAGTCAATAAGTTTGACAAATGCGGCACTTGATAAAGGAGGTTATTCGTTTATCTTTAATTCCAGAGAGAAAATGCCGATTATTTTCAATGAGGAAACGACACATAAAATAGGTGTTTCAAAAATATACAGTACTCATAAAAATTTATGGGCTGATAGAACAGGAGTGTCAGAATGGAAAGAATATATTAGTTCTAATATTAACATCATAACAACCGGCTCACCATATGTATGGCTTGTACAACAAGCTATCAAAGAATTATATGTAGAGTTAAAATTAAATATCAGTTTAGTAAATTTATCAAGTATAAAACCTCTGGATACAGAAACATTGGAGAATGTATTTAAAATCTGTTCCCATCTAATTGTAATTGAGAAGCATTCACCTTATGGTGGTATATACTCTGCTATTTCTGAATTTGCTTTTGATAATGATTTACGGCAAACAAAAATAAGTCATTATCCGGAGAAAGAGTGGGTCGGACAATCTGGTACGCCAGATGAACAGTTATTGCATTACGGCTTCGATAAAGACTCAATAAAAAAGTTTATTTTAACCAATTATAATACCAAAGATTTAGTTTGATGGATATTATTTATGCATGTCATTTATTCTTTGGTAATATAATGAGTTATATTTCAGTGAATTTGTTTAAGTAATTATTAATTCCGCACCAATATTATGATTTCATTATTAATTGAAAACCAAAAACCACGTATAGAAAGAAAACTAAAATCTATTAATGATACCTGGAGCGATATGTTATGCATGCTCGATTGGATTCAATTCGAGCATCAATTACCACTTCCAATAGATACATTGGGTAGGCAATCAATAATAAGAGGTGAGACCGATGGCACAATGGGAATGGAGCGTGTCAAACAACTTTTAAACTGGAATTCAAACGCCACTCTAATATTGAGCGGTGGCGTTTATGGACGAGAGAGAACTATAGGCGATATCGGTGCCATAGATTTATATAAACATATTGAATATGATCTTTCTTTGTATGGTTATAACGATGAAGAAATTAAGAGCCGGGTAATTATTGACTCGTTCTCCCGTCATACTATTGATCAAGGTGAAGTATTAGCTGGGATTTTAAATGCGATTAATTGTCGAGAAATTTTTATTGTTATTCCACTTTATCATATGCCTCGTTTCTTGCTAGTTTTGTCAAAACAACTTCAAGCTTTGGATTGCAAGCCCAATATTATCCCACAACCATATGGCGAATGGAACACTTATCATCCACGTAAAGGTCCCAAAGAAAAACCGGATATGAATTATACATATGAGGAATTGTTCGGATTGCCACCAGTGGAAAGTAGATTCGATGGTAAACAGAGTTGTGGTGAAGTTGAAAAGATAGCAGAATGTTTTGAAAATGGTTTAGCATTAAGCTTTCAGCAATTCAAAAAGTGGTTTTCTTTGTAGTATAATATAGCTGATTATTAATAAAAATAAATATATTCCAGTATAGTTGTACCAAGAACGTTAGAATATTTTGGATAACGGAGGTACTATAAAATGAAACAAAAACTAGATAAAATATATGATGAATTAAAAAAAGATGAAGCAGAATTTTTTGATCAATCTATAAGAAGGAGAACAAGTGGCGGTAATATTTCGGAATCGGCTGATATCAGGCTCGCTAATAAAGTTATTCCTAATGGTGTTAATGAACCAATCGACCCAAAGATGACTGAGATCCTATTTGGCGATTACCGTAAAAAATATATTGATTTTGTTTCGCATAAAAAGTACGGGCGAGTATTAGAACTCTGTTGTGGACCAGGATGGCTTGCTCTAGAGTTAGGGCGAAGAGGCCAAAATGTAGATGCATATGATATATCTTCTGAGTCAATAAAGGTAGCAAAAAAAATGCTTAAAGAAAATCCGTATAAAGATGGTTTTGGATCTATTAATTACTATCTTGAAGATATTTCACAGTGTGAATTGGGCAGAGAAAAATATGATGCAGTTTCATGTTGGGCTTCTTGGTACTATCTTTCAGAATTTGATGTATTATTAGATCGAGTGTGGTCTACACTGAAGGTAGGTGGTGTTTTTGCGATAGAAGATGATAGATCACAAAGGACATTCGAACAATTTATATCAAGGATATTGAAAATATTTCTGCCTACTTCTGACAGATCCTATCTGGAAAAACTAAGAACTTTTATTAAAAAGATTAGTAATGGAAATTTTTCTTTAACTGTAGATAATGCACCAGATGCTTCAGCCAAAAAAAGAGATGATCTACCAACAGATAATAACAAACTATTTGATGATCGTTTTGAAGTACTTTTTAATGTTTATTATAATGCATTTTCTATTGAGATAATGAGGCGTATTTCGGGGCCTGGATTTATTAGATATAGCATTGGACATTTCCTTGCTTTTATTGATAGATTTCTTTGCCGAATAAATATTTGTAAGGGGAGAAATAGAATTATTGTAGCATTAAAGAAAAAATAAAATGCACTTTAATAATTCATAGTAAATGGATGTAATCAAACTCTCTTTTTGTATCCCAACATATAATCGAGCCAATTTTATTGGGGAAACACTTGATAGCATAATTTCCCAAGCTACTGATGAGGTAGAAATTATCATATTAGATGGTGGATCAACTGATAATACTGAGCAAGTTGTATCAATATATAATAATAAATTTGATCGATTAAAATATTACCGTCAAAACTTCAAGGGGGGGATAGACCGTGATCTGAATAAGGCAATTGAAATGGCAAACGGAGAATACTGTTGGTTAATGCCTGATGATGATATATTAAAACCCAACGCAATTGAAACTATTTTAAAAGAAATAAAAAATAATTATAGTTTAATTATTGTTAATGGTGAAATGAGAAATACAGATTTTTCTGAGGTTTTAGAAGAAAAAAGATTGCTATTTGATAATAATAAAATTTACAAGCCCAATGATTTATCTTCACTATTTATTGAAACAGTACATTATCTAACTTTTACAGGTGCATTTGTTTTCAAGAAAAATTGCTGGGTAGAGAGAGAGAAAGAGGAATATTATGGTAGTCTATTTATTGAAATTGGAGTTGTTTTCCAAAAAACCCTTCCTGGAAACACTTTGGTGATAGCCGAACCATTGATTGTAATTCGATACGGCCAGGGAGAATGGGTCCAAAAAACATTTGAAGTATGGATGTTTAAATTACCAGAACTAATATGGGGATTCCCAAATTTCACAGAATCTGTTAAACGGCAAGTCTGTTTGAAAGAGCCCTGGAGAAATTTAAATGAACTTATAAAACTTAGAGCACTAGGTGCTTATTCTATTGATGAATATAAAAAGTGGTTACGTCCTCGAATTTCATCTAAATGGTATCTATTTAAGTCAAGATTTGTTGCCCAGTTTCCAGGGTGTATAATGAATATAATTACTATGCTCTATATTAATCTTTTTCATCCAAATGCTAAAGGTTTACTATTAGACCTTAAAAATAGCCAATATTATTGGAAGAATTATTTTCGGTGAAATATATTATGTATTTTTATCCATTGTAACTATACAGTTATCCTAAGTTATTTTGTGAAAATAAATAAATAATAAAGAATGTAAAATGATTGAAAAAATAGTACACAAAGAAAAGCTTTTAGCCATTATAGTTTATGATAACTATAAGAAAGAAGGAATCTCATTTATTACTCCGAATGAATTCTCATTACAATTAGGATATATGGATCATCCAGAAAATTATGTTATTAAGCCACATTTACATCATCCAGTCAAAAGAGAAACAATTGGTACACAAGAAGTAATTATCATTAAAAAGGGAGTTATTCGGGTAGATTTTTATTCCTATGATAAGGAGTACTTGGAAAGTAGGGAGCTTTCAAAGGGTGATGTAATCTTGCTCATTACTGCTGGTCATGGATTTACTACTTTAGAGCCAACTATAATGATTGAGGTAAAAAATGGTCCATACGTGCCAGAGAAAGATAAAGAAAAATTTGAAGGAAAAGTGTAACTGTTCTTATGATACCCGTTAACCAGCCATTATTATCCGGTAGGGAAAAAGAACTTCTTGCTGAATGTATTGATACAGGATGGATTTCGTCTGATGGTCCTTTTGTCAAAAAATTTGAAGAACAATTTTCTTCTTTTATCGGGGTTGATTACGGCATTGCAGTCAATAACGGAACTGCTGCGCTAGAGACAGCTCTTTTTGCGGCTGGTCTTAGCAAAGGGGATGAAATTATTATGCCTGCTTTTACTATTATTTCATGTGCTTTAGCTGCAATTAGGTTAGGGGCAGTTCCGGTTCTGGTAGATGCTGAGCCAGAAACATGGAATATGGATACCTCCCAAATCGAGTCACGGATTACCCCTAAAACAAAAGCGATTATGCCTGTTCACATTTATGGCCACCCCGTTGATATGGAACCTATACTCGAAATAGCAGAAAAGTACAACCTCATTGTGATAGAAGATGCTGCAGAGGTGCATGGTGCTGAATATAAAGGTCAGAGATGTGGGAGCATAGGAGATATCAGTGTTTTCTCTTTTTATGCCAACAAGATTATTACCACTGGGGAGGGTGGAATGGTAGTTACCTCCAACCCTGAAATGGCTGATAGAGCCAGATCTTATCGTAATCTTTGTTTCCTTCCGGAAAAAAGATTTTTACATAATGAATTAGGGTTCAACTTTCGTATGACCAATCTGCAAGCTGCACTTGGCGTGGCTCAGATGGAGAGGATTGAAGAGTTTATAGCGATTAAGAGACGGCTTGGAAAATATTATCGAGAAAAACTTGGTGTTCTAAAAGGCATTAAGTGTCAAGTTGAAAAACCATGGGCCATGAGTGTTTATTGGATGTACTGTATTGAAATAGATACTTCATTAGGTATGACTGCTGAACAAATGATGAAGATACTTGCTCAGAATAAAATAGGATCAAGACCTTTTTTCTTAGGCCTACATGAGCAACCAGCTCTAAATAAACAGGGATTATTTTTAGGTGAAAGTTATGCGGTAACAGAAAAAATTTCGAAATTTGGTTTATATCTCCCCTCTGGATTAACTTTAATAGAACAAGAAATTGATCAGGTTGTAGAAGTTATATCGGAAAATTTACCTAGTAGATAATAATGAAAAATATAAACTTATATTATTCCGCCTCCCTTTTTTACTGAATATTTATCATATAATTATTCAATTGGCACAGTGATTCTGGGACTTATGTCAGAATCAAAATATATATAATAATAAAGGTATAAAAAATGGATACTAATAAAATAATTACTCGCACATCATGTCGTCTTTGCGGTTCAAATAAACTTGAAGATGTGTTTTCATTGGGCGAACAATATATAAACGACTTTGTAGCTAAAGAAAATATTGGAAAGGGTTTAGTGGCGCCCCTTGAATTAACAATGTGCAATAACTGCAATCTCTTGCAGCTCCGACATACAGCACCACAAGAACTTTTGTATTCTCGTTTTTATTGGTATAGGTCAGCAGTGACAGTCACTATGCGTCGCGCCCTAGCTGATATAACAAATCAAATTAATGAAATGATACCTCTAAATAGCGGAGATGTGGTATTGGATATCGGTGCTAATGATGGGACTTTGTTGGATAGCTATTCCGTAAAAGGAATCCACCGAGTTGGGTGTGAACCTGCAGATAATCTTGTCGATTCTCTATCTGATAAAGTTGACTATGTGATGCATGATTTTTGGAATTATGAAAGATATATGAAACTGGCAAAACAGTGGGGATTCGGGAAGGCAAAAATTATTACAGCTATTGGAATGTTTTATGATTTGGAAGATCCAAATCAATTTATCGGTGACGCAAGAAAGGCACTCGCGGAAGATGGAATATTTATTGCTCAATTGATGTGCCTTGCTACAATGATTGAAAAAAATGACATTGGAAATATTTGCCACGAACACCTGGAATATTATTCAAAGGAGTCTTTGAAGTATCTTTTTGAAACAAATGGTCTTGAGATATTTAAAATCGAAGAAAACGATGTTAATGGTGGCAGTTATCGTATTTTTGCCAGGCATTATAAGGGTACAGGAATTTCTTTTGAGGAAAAATTTACGCTTGAGGATATTTATGCATTTAGAAGACGTATTGAGCAGAATCGCGATCGTTGTGTGGAATTTATTCAACAAGAAGTTTCCAAAGGTAAAAGCGTCTATGTCTACGGTGCCTCTACCAAAGGAAATGTAATTCTTCAGTACTATGGTTTGGATACAACATTGATTGAGGCAGCCTCGGAGCGAAGTCCTGAAAAATGGGGTAAGTATACTGTTGGTTCGTGGATTCCGATTGTATCGGAAGAAGAGGCTAGAAGAGATAAGCCAGATTACTTTCTAGTATTGCCATGGGCTTTTTTCCCAGAATTTTATAAACGTGAAAGAAAGTGGAGGGAACAAGGTGGAAAATTTATTGTTCCTCTCCCAGAATTTAGAGTAGTAGAATGATTCCAGAAAAAATTTATAAACAAATAATGGATTTAATGCCAATCCTTTGCGTTGATGCGGTTATTAAAAATACTAACGGGCAATATCTATTAGTTAAGAGAAAAAATAAACCTTTGAAAGGGGAATGGTGGTTGGTTGGTGGCCGTGTTAATAAGGGAGAAACCATTGAAGATGCTATCTCTCGAAAAGTTATGGAAGAACTTTCCCTGGATATTAATAAATCAATTCCAATCGGTTATTATGAGGATTTTTATAAAGAAAATTATTTTGACCTTGATAGTGGTGCCCATATGATAAGTATTATTTTTATGATCAATATCAATGATGATCACACTATCAAACTAGATGATCAAAGTGTTGCATGGAAATTTTCCAAGGAACTTCCAAAAACTTTTTTAATTAATCCCTTTAATAGTGGTAGTTAATATTTAAATCATATTAAATAAGTAAATATAGGAGAACGGTATAAATCAATATAGAAAATTGATTTATATTATGTTTAATTAACGTTCTTGATTTATATATATTAGAATTGAATAAAAATTGAAAATACTCGCCATAAAGCATTGATTCATCAATGATATATATTGTAAACTATTTTGGAAGAATTAAATAATCAATTTTAAGTACTTACATCAAGTATTATTACTCAAATAAGGGGAAAATATGAAAAAAGCATTAATCCTAGGAGTTACAGGTCAGGATGGTAGTTACCTAGCGGATATCTTGTTAGAGAAAGATTACGAGGTACATGGGATGGTACGTCGTTCAGCCACTGGTAATACCAAAAACATAAATCATCTTTTAAAAAACCCTAAAATATTAAATAATAAATTTTTTATACATCGGGGAGATTTAGCTGATGCCACCTCAATATACCGTATTATAGATTCGATAAGACCAGACGAAATTTATAATGAAGCAGACCAGGACCATGTGAGTTGGAGCTTTGATATGGTTGGTTATTCAATGGATATTACTGCAGCTGCCGTTGGGAGAATACTTGAAATTATTCGTCAAATTGATTCTAGCATCAAATATTTCCAGCCTTGTACTTCGAATATGTTTGGAATAACAGAAGATGAATTTCAAAATGAAACTACACCATTTAATCCTCAGAGTCCGTATGCTTGCGCTAAGAGTATGGCATATTATCTTACTAAGTATTATCGAGAAACATTTGGAATATTTGCTTCTACAGCAATTTTATATAACCATGAATCACCCAGGAGAACTGAGGAATACGTTACAAGGAAAATAACCAAATCTGTTGCCATGATCGCGTGCGGTAAACAAGATAAGTTAGTTTTAGGAGATTTAAGCGCACGTATAGATTGGGGTTATTCTAAGGAATATATGGAAGCGGCATGGCAGATATTACAACTAGAAAAACCAGACGATTTTATAATTGGAACCGGTGAAGCCCATTCAGTTGAAGAATTTGTAGATGAAGCTTTTTCAATTGTTGGTCTTGAAACAAAAAAATATTTATCCACAGATAAAAATTTCATTAGACCAACAAAAACAAGTGCTTTGATTGGAGATATTTCTAAGGCTAAAAAACGCTTTGGTTTTGATCCCAAAGTAAAGTTTAAACAACTTGTGAAAATTATGGTTGAAGCAGATTTACAAAAAGGAAAGAATACGATATGAAGAAAGCGTTAATTACAGGTATCACGGGTCAAGATGGTTCATATTTGGCTGAATTACTTATTGAAAAAGGTTACGAAGTGCATGGAATTGTTCGTCGTGTAGCTATAGAAGATTCCAGACACAGAATGTGGAGGTTAAGGCATCTCTTAGATAAGATAAAGATTCACCCAGCTTCACTAGAAAGCTATCCAAGTCTATATAGAATTATATTGGACGTCAAGCCTGATGAATTATATCACCTCGCCGCACAGAGTTTTGTCAGCTATTCATTTGAAGATGAATTTTCAACCTTAAATTCAAATATTAATGGAACACATTATGTTTTATCAGCAATAAAGGAGGCTTGCCCAGAATGTCGCGTTTATTTTGCAGCATCAAGTGAGATGTTTGGAAAAGTAGAAGAAATCCCGCAAACCGAAAAGACTCCATTTCATCCCAGATCATCTTATGGTATATCTAAGGTTGCAGGTTTTGACTTAACGAGAAATTACAGAGAAGCATACAATATCTTTGGAGCGTCTGGTATATTATTTAATCACGAGTCGCCAAGAAGAGGTTTTGAGTTTGTAACACGGAAAATATCCAGTTACGTTGCTCGAATAAAATTAGGCAAAGAAAAAAATATCCATTTAGGGAATCTGGATGCCCAGCGAGATTGGGGTCACGCAAAAGATTATGTAATGGCAATGTGGCTTATGCTTCAACAAGATAAGCCTGATGATTATGTGATATGCAGCGGTGAAACTCATTCTGTGAAAGAATTCGCAGAATTAGCTTTCGACGTTCTTGATTTGAATTACCAAGATTATGTTGTAATTGATGATGAATTTTTTAGACCCTCAGAAGTAACTATTTTGCTAGGAGATGCCAGTAAAGCTAAATCGAAGCTTGGTTGGGAATCCCAATACTCTTTTGAACAACTAGTTGAAGAAATGGTGAAATTCGATTATGATTTAGAATCAATGAACAGTTAAATGGGTTATTCTGACTCTGGATTAAAAGAAAGAAAAAAATTCAAAATAGCTTTTGACGCCAGACCGGCGCAAAGTGTAGGCGGGGGCGTACAAACTTATAGTTTAAATATCATTAAGCAATTAGGTAAACTTACGGAAAAATTTGATTTTATATTTATTGTTGATTCAAAATTGGAAGTTTCTCATATTAGTTTCCCTCCTAATGCACAATTCATTAGGACATCCGTTGGCAGAGACAGTTGGTTCCTTAGAGATATTTGGATGCAATTTATACTTCCTCAAAAACTTAAGCGTATGGGAGTTCATCTTTTCCATCAACCCGATTATATTATTCCCATCCGGCCGGTTCAGTTTGCTCTAGTCACCTCCTTCCTTGATGCAATAGCTTTTACTCCTGTTGACGATCGAAATATTTTATCAAAATTGAGAGTTAAATTCCTTATACGTCGAGGTAGTAAAAACACTGATGCAATCATTACAATTTCAGATTATTCAAAATATGAACTTCTTAAGTATTTGGATATCAGACCTAAAAAAATAACAACTGTGTGGTGTAATATTACTGAAACATATTTTTATCCTTATACCCATCAGGTTGCAGTCTCATGTTTAAAAAAACTCAATTTTAAGGATGATTTTATTTTTTATTTTGGTGGTTTCATTAAAAGGAAAAATGTGGAACTACTCCTAGATGCATATAAAATTATACTTCAAAAGAGAAATATCAAACTTGTAATGGCAGGGAAAATAAATAAAAGAATCATGGAAAAAATTGAATTCCTTGGGATTAGTAAGATGGTCAAAGTTTTTGGTTTTGCGAAAGAAGAAGAACTTAAAGTTTTGCTTGACAAATGTGCGACGTTCGTATTCCCTTCCGCAATGGAGGGATTTGGTCTTCCCGTGGCCGAGGCATTGGCTGTGGGAGCGCCAGTGGTATGTTCAAAAAATGGATCACTGCCCGAAATTGGAGGGGATGCGGTTTATTATTTTGAAGGTTCAGGTCCATCAGAATTAGCTGAGGTGATTTTTGATGTTATAGATGATTCAATCTTAAGGAAAAAACTCAGAACCAAAGGTCAAAAACGAGCTATGATGTTTAATGAAGAACAATCTAGAAGAAAACTCTCAAAACTATACACCCAAATATTGGCAAGTAAATTTAGCCACGCCTGAAAAACTATAAACCCCTTTGTTAAATTTATAATCACTACCTACTTATAATCTTCAAAATAAATGATAAAAGTAAATGTCTCATTTAATCACCTTAAAAAATAAAAACTATCTTCGATATTCAGTGCTTATAGTAATATTATAAACAAAGTTTTACCCAAAATTTATTTGGATAATTTGTATGTTTAAAAAGCTATGGAATTACAAAAAAGTGAATGGCATGTTTATCGATAATTTTAATGATAACTATTCCAAATCTATGAAGGCAGAAAAAATTATAGCTTTGGAAGATCATATGTTTATCAGTGATGATGGTCAGCATGATAATTTGTCTGAAAAAGGATTATCCCAGTACCAAGCCACAAATCAGGCACACCAAATATTACATAACTTGTATATATGTGGATCAAATAATGAAAATAATAAACGTTGGCTGGAGATATTGGCGCCAAGTTTAAGTTTGTATTTTGTAAGTAAACTTATCAGAATGCTTCATATCTTACGGCAACTCCCTTCTGATATATCTTGGAAGAATTATTCTACAAATGGCATGCTAACATCCATTGCAAAGGGGATATTATCGGATAGTAAAAGCACATACAAAGCTTTGTTCTCAAAAAGGAGCATCAAGGATTATTTTCACATAAATTTTCCTACAACTCTGTCAAATAATAGATTGATTCATTTAAAAAGAGACAAGAATTATGAATCCCAAAAGTCCCAAATAAAGAAAAATGGTGTACTATTATGGTCTACTAACATAGCGCATGAGCCTGTAACTTGTAAAATTGCAGAATTATTAGTATCTGATAATATTCCATCATACTGTGTTGTTTCACGAAAAATTGATTTTCCTTTCGTTATTCCACAAACGACACTTCGTGATGCTCCCTGGAAACAAACACTTAAAAAAGACCTTATTTCTCTTCGAATATTTTTGGATTATATAGCAGAATATATTGTAAATCATTTGGTTATCGAGGCGACAGAGTCTTCCAAAACAGAAATGGTTAAATTTTTAAGAGGCAAACTTGAAGTTTTTTTTGTACCCCAGGTAGCTGATGCCTTTGCATTGGCACAAAGAGCTTTGGATCTTTTTGAGCCACAGACTGTGTTTATTAAGGATATAGGGGATTACCAAACACGTGCGCTTGCTTGGTCTGCAAGAAGAAAAAATATTTCCGTTTGGCATCTTCAACAAGGGACCATTACCGCAGACGCAATTGAATGGAAATGGGATATAGCAGACAAGCATTTTGTATGGGGCGAATGGAGCCGAGAACTGGTTATCGCTCTTGGACTACCTGAAAAGAATATTTACATAACTGGCACACCCAAGTTAAGTCCTCTTTCAGTCAGTCAGAAAATAAAACCTATGCACACAATTTCCAGACCACGAGCACTATTCACTCTTATGCCGGCGAGTCCATTGACTTTTGGTAACGGAGGGGCCTTAAATCTGTCTGAGTGTCAAGGCATAATGAAACTACTTTTTAAATGGGTCAAATTAATGGAAGGAAGAATCACATTGCAGATCAAACCGAGGCCACTTGGAGATCACGACTGGTTTGATTCATTCAGATCAGATTTACCAGCACATGTAGAAATATTGTCTAATGATTTATCTGTTAGTAAAGCTTTAGATAATACTAATATTGTTATGACTACCCACTCCACTGTCGCTATAGATGCCATTACTATGCACAAACCATTGGTATTTCTTGACTGGGGTTATAGGCCTCACCCCTTTCTAGAAGCAGTTAATTATGGTGCTGCTGCTATAGCGGATAATTGTGATAAACTAAAATATGTCACTGAAAAATTGCTTTTTAACAAAAATTATAGTGAAAAAATGATTCGTAAGCAAATGAACTACTGGAATCGAATGGCTAAGTATACTGGAGAAGAAAGTGCTAAAAAAATAACTTCTTTATTATCTAAAGCTTCAATACACTAAAAAAATGAATTCTATTGTAGTGAATCTTACATATGTAAATGAAAATATATTTTAAATGATTCTTCGCATAAAAAAAATTGTAATGAAAATTGTTATTGCTTTTTTTAAGATTATTCCGCTTGAATTTGTTAAGAGAATTTGTTCAAGAATACCAAAGTTATTTATAAGTGCGCCACCTGGAATTGTATATGAAATATCTGATTACCTGGGGCAGTTTAGAATCCGGTTGGATACAAAATATGCAATTGAAAGAAAAATGCTTACAGGGCATTATGAGCGAGACACATCTCAAGTTATAGAAGAATTTGTCAATGAAGGTGATATAAAGAATGTAGATAAAGTAGGAGTCTCACTTAATTCAATAGCCATTCCAAAAGAATTAGTAATATAATTCCGCTAGTATTGACTAAACATTGATTTCCAATAAATTTATACAAAAATCTCGTATTGGTACTGTTCTCATCAATTGGAACACTGGAGATTTAACATCTGATTGCATAAAGTCCCTGAATGAAGGTGAACTAAAACCATCAATAATTGTAGTAGTTGATAATGCTTCTATTGATGGCTCAGCAGACAAGCTTATATTGGATTTTCCTGATGTAATTCTGATTCGAAACAAAACTAACAAAGGCTTTGCTGAAGGAAATAATCAGGGCATTGAATATCTTTTAAAAAAGGATATGGATTATATATGGATTCTTAACAACGACACAATTGTAGCAAAAGATTGCCTTGAAAGGCTGGTTGAAGCAGCAAAACTAAATGTTAATGGCGCATGTTTTTCAGCAAAAATATTTTACATGGACCCACCGAGTCAATTATGGTATGGTGGTGGATATAGACATAAGTTACATCTTGGGCCTAAACATTATTTAACCTCTGAGATCGAGAAAAACCTTATTAATGAAGTTATTGAAGTAGATTTTATTTCAGGTTGTTGTATGTTTGTCCCCACTCATATTTTTGCTGAAAATGGCGGTTTTTGTTCCGAATATATTGCATATTCTGAAGATAATGAATGGTGCTGGAGGATCCAGAACAAACAGAGAAAATTGCTTTATGTTCCAAAAGCACATATGTGGCATCACCTATCAGCAAGTATGAAAAAAAATACAAACAGGGAAAATGAATCAGGGGCATCTTCTTTAGTATGGTATTTAATTACACGAAATAATCTATGGACAATAAGACTCCATGCAAAGCCGATTACTAAAAAGTTTCTGGCATTAACATTATCTGTATTATTGTCAATCAAGGTTATGTCTCTTTGTTTACTAAATGGTGAGGGCCATAAAATCAGTAGTATTATTAAAGGGATTTGTTTCGGTTTATTTACTATATCACCAGCAAAATTAAAATCACCTCTATAATATTAAGTTATGGTCCTTAATCTGTAGATAGTGTGCAATTTTATAACAGTATAGCTTTATGAAAACTTTTAATCAAACTAAACCTATACCAAAACTCATCCGATGGGGAATAATATTTATTATAATTGGAGTGATATTCCCAATATACGGGACTCCAGCAGGATTCTTAGGCCTACCTCGAATAACTTTTTTCCGATTGGGATTGTTGATACTTATCTTAAGCCTTTATATGTATCGAATATCAATATTTCCAGTTCTTATAAAACAAAAGCCAGTAGCTTTTCTGTGTCTATTATTTATTTTCCGACTTATGTCTCTCGTTCTAACTTCTGATATTAATTTTATAAATGGAGTCACTCAAATTTGGTGGTATTCTCAAGGATTGCTATGTTTAGTTTCCATTTTAGCTCTACAACGACATTGGCCACAATTAAAACGATATCTTTATTCAAAGATATTCCTTTTTGGTACCATTGCATCCATTTTCTCATTTTATCAATTTATTCAACTAGTCACATTAAAAAATGTGTCTCATTTACCCTTTGCTATGACAAAATTTGGGTTGGTAGATGGTCTTTATGAAAGTTGGTATCCTCTTGGACCAGGAGGGCGTATAGTAGGCTCTTTTTTTGATCCCAATATGACAGGGACATTTCTGGTTTTGTTTTTATGCCTTCTATTGCCAAACGTCTCATTTAAGAGCGGAAAAAAGTTTCCACTTTATTTATTAATTATGAGTATAACCATCATTGCGATGGTTGGAACAGGATCTAGGCAGGCACTAGCCATTAGTGCTCTTATCATTTTTATTTATATTTTTGTTACAATTGCACGTAAATATGATTGGACCTTAAAAGCTCCCGCTAGAATTATATTTATATTAATAGGATTGTATTTTGGTTATTCTTTTTTTAATTTTATGATGTCAAGCCGCGAAGAGAGTTTTATTTTTCAGGGCGGCAACCGTGTAAACGCAATTTCCAGGTTGAAAGATGATTTGCAAAATGGATTATTGGCAATTTCAATCGCTGAGGCTGCCGGACCAAAAATGCTAGGCACACGTTATACTTCCTCACAAATAATGCTTTCAGAATTAAGTTATAAAACTTTGGTTTTGGGTGAAGGAGAAGGAGAAGGATATTGGTCTGCACACAATGCTTGGATAATAGTTATTTATGAAAATGGAGTATGGGCGGTTATGTTCCTATTTTTTGCGGGTTATTTGATGTTTATCAAAGCTTTTAAAAATGCCCGCAGGTTTTCAAAGCAAAAAATATTCGACCCACAAGTAATAGCAGGCCCATTGATTGTAATATCCTGGCTGTTGATGCTAACTATAAATTGGGCCCAGCTTAATCAATCATTCCCTTGGATATTTCTTGCATTAGTAACCATGCCACCAAGATTGGTTCCGTTGCAAAGGAAACGGACATTGGTAAAATAACATGAATTGGAAATTAAAAGTATTAATAAAAAATTTAAAAATAAATCTAAAGATGTTCTTAGTACTACTTCATCTTGGATAGTTACAGAAAAAATTTGAATCTAACTTATAATTTATAAGCACATTACAAAAAGGTAAATAATCATTCAAATAAACAAAATTCTTCATAAAATAAAAATAAGAAGTGATTATATTTATATTTCTGAAAATAATAAGTCAACTATAAGAACTAGAATAGTTGCAAATAATCAAGAATTATTAAGAGTTGATTGGGACCAAGATGTCATTATATAAAAAAATAATTTCATCATCTAAAAAAATAAATATAACGGTAGTAGGTGATTTAATGCTTGATAAATATATCTGGGGCACGGCAAATAGAATATCTCCAGAAAGTCCTGTACCTATTGTATTAGTTGAATCTGAAACAGAAAGTTTGGGAGGGGCTGGAAATGTTATTGCAAATTTGCATGGATTGGGTGTCAATACAAATATTGTAAGTATTATTGGCTCGGATCATAATGGTAAGCGAGTGTTACAATTACTTAAATTATTGGGATGCAACGTAGATGGAGTTATTAAATCAAAGAGCAGTCAGACAATTTCAAAAATCCGAGTTTTAGCGCAAAAACAACAAGTAGTGCGAATAGACTATGAGACTATAGAAAAGATAGATAATGATGAGTATGAATTAATTAATAAGACAAAACGTGCTATGAAAAATAGCCGACTTGTAATTATCAGTGATTATGAAAAGGGTACTCTTACGGATAAAGAAATTTCAGATATAATCAAATATGCGAATTATTTGGGTATACCAGTATTAGTAGATCCAAAAAGAAGAGATTTTAAAGTATTCAAGAATTGTGCCTGCATAACTCCAAATCTTAAAGAGTTATATCATGCGCTCCCATCTTTTGAAAACTCTGATGAAGGTATTATTAGAGCTGGAAGAACTTTAAAAAAGAAATATAATTTTGAAAATATAATAATTACTCGTGGTAAAGATGGTATGAGTGTTTTACATAATAATAATGTTTTTCATCTTCCGACTGAAGCAAGAGAAGTTTATGATGTTTCAGGTGCAGGGGATACAGTTATTGCTACTTTGGCCGTTTGTCTTTCTTTAGGTATTAGTTATGAAGATTCAACTAAAATAGCAAATACAGCTGCTGGTATAGTAGTTTCACATATTGGAACAGTTCCAATAAGTTTATCTGAATTAGAGCCTCTAATAAAATAAAGCATATATTAAAATGATAATTTTGACTGGCGGTGCCGGCTTCATTGGTACAAATACATTAATTCGTCTGAATAATAAAAAAATTGATGATATCCTTATAGTTGATAACATAAAAGATACATCCAAATGGAAAAATCTAATTGGTAATCAGTTCAGGGAATATATTTCAAAAAATGACCTTTGGAAGTGGTTAAGAAAAAACAAGCAAGTACCAATTGATGGAATTATACACCTAGGCGCTTGTTCAGATACTACTGAAACTAATTTTGAATACTTTATAAAGAATAACGTCCACTATAGTAAAAAACTGTGGAAAATTAGTGCAGAGTTAGATATACCTTTTATATATGCAAGTAGTGCAGCAACATATGGTGATGGATCCGAAGGATTTAGTGATGAACACGAAACAATTACAAGGTTAAAACCAATTAATGCCTATGGTTTTTCAAAACACATATTTGATTTGTGGGCTTTAAAACAAAATGATAAACCATCAAGGTGGGCAGGCTTAAAATATTTTAATGTATTTGGATCATATGAATCCCATAAAGGTAGAATGGCTAGTGTAGTGTATCATGCAATTCCGCAGGTGGTGAATAATAAAAAGATTAGACTATTCAAGTCACATAATATTGATTTTAAGGATGGCGAACAAAAAAGAGATTTTATTTTTGTAAATGATGCTGTTGATATAACTCTACATTTTTTTAATGAAAAAACACCATCAGGTATTTATAATGTCGGCAGTGGTAATTCTAGAACATTTAATGATTTAGCTGCGGCAATATTTAGTGCATTATCAATAAAAGAGAATATAGAATATTTTGATATGCCAGAAGATCTTAAACCAATTTATCAATATTATACCCAAGCTGATTTAACTAAACTTCTTAGCACTGGTTATAATAGAAATTTTATAACTATTGAAAAATCAATGGAGCTATTAATAAATAAATATGATTAATTATCAAGAAGCATGAAAGCAGCAATACTGGTAGAACAGAATAAACCATTAGTCGTGGATGAAGTCATCCCCCACAATTTGGATGTCGGACAGGTCCTGGTTAAAATTGAAGCCAGCAGTATCTGTGGCCGGCAAATAGGTGAAATAACTGGTGCCAAGGGCGAAGATAAGTTTTTACCTCATTTGTTGGGGCATGAAGGCGGAGGTATTGTTGAAGAAATTGGACCGGGAGTATCATTAGTAAGTGTGGGTGATAAAGTGGTTATGCACTGGCGCAAAGGCGATGGCATCGAATCTGGCTTTCCCAAATACCAATGGAATGATAAATTAATAGGAGGTGGTCTGGTCACAACCTTCGCAGAATATTCTGTTGTATCCGAAAACAGAATTACAACTGTTCCAGCCTCATTGCCAAGTGAAGTTGCAGCCCTGATGGGCTGTGCTGTAACAACAGCTCTTGGGTTGGTTAACAATGAAGCAAAACTGAAGGTCGGTCAGTCCATAGCCATTATTGGTACGGGCGGTGTAGGATTAAATATATTACAGGCAGCTGCAATGGTATCAGCGAATCCGATTATTGCCATTGATATTGTTGATGAAAAATTAAATTTGGCTTCGAAGCTGGGTGCAACTCACTGCATTAATAATAAAAACAATGATTTGAATGGAAGCATAAATAAGATTGTTGGATCAAAAGGTGTAAATGTTATAGTAGAAACGAGTGGTCATCCACAACTGATAGAATCTGCGTACTCACTCACTGCATCGGGCGGTAGGATGATTATGGTGGGTCAACCCCATTATACCAAAGGCTTAAACATTAAAGGTATGGCGGATAATTTTGTGGGAAAAACAGTTAAGGACAGTGAAGGCGGTCTGACGAATCCTGCTGAAGATATTCCCCGGTACGTTAAGCTGTACGAGCAGGGCAAGCTTAAATTAGATGAAATCATAACCAATAGATATAAACTAGATGATATTAATCAGGCCATAAATGATATTAGATCAGGTAAAGTCTTAGGTAAATGTATTGTTAAATGCGGTTAATAATTTCTTTTATATAGAAAGTAATAACTCAAACAAAAAGAGAGAGTAAAAAATGTCGAGATTTTCAAAAGAAGAACTAATTACATTTGAACAAAGAATAATTGATCTCTATAATGATAATAAGCTTCCTTTCCTGTTTCATTTATGCGGAGGAAATGAAGAACAGTTAATTAATGTGTTCAAAGACGTAAAAGATGGTGATTGGGTTTTGGCAACGCATAGAAATCACTATCATGCATACTTACATGGAATACCACCGGAGACAGTTTTAGATAGAGTCTGTAATGGCCGAAGTATGTTTATTTATGATAATAAAAGAAATTTCTTTTCATCAGCTATTGTAGGTGGAATTCCTGGTATAGCAGTTGGTTTAGCAATGGCGTTAAAAAGAAAAGAATCAAATAGAAAGGTATGGTGCTTTATCGGTGATGGTGCAGAAGATACTGGGCACTTTTCTGAATCAGTTCGTTATGTTGATGGATGGGACTTACCATGTACTTTTGTTGTAGAAGATAATGATATGTCTATTATCGCAAACAAAAAAGAACGCTGGGGAAAAGCAAAGAGCCCTAAGTGGCCTAACTGCGTTAGAAGGTATCAATATATCTTGCCATTTCCGCATGCTCGTACTAAAGACTTTTGTGATTTATCTATTACCAATAAAATTAAGAAGACAGACGAGGAATACTTCCCACATTTACCAGTAAAAGAATTACCAGACTACTTACCATCTCTTCCATTTACGAGTGATATGTCTTATAAAGATGCTATAACACAAGCAATGACAGAACTTTCAATGGGTGATACAGTTTTTCTTGGTTATAATCTTGGTAGAAAATTTGGTAATGCTATGGGGACATTAAGTGGTGTTGATGATGACAAAAAGATAGAAACACCTGTCACAGAAAATCTAATGGGAAGTATGGCACTTGGTATGTCACTTGAAGGTTTTAAAGCTGTTGTTTATTATGAAAGGCACGATTTTATGTTAGTAGCAGCAGATGTAATAGGAAATCATATCAGCCAACTCGAAAGAATATCTCACGGAGAATTCAAGCCAAATGTGATACTTAGAACAGTTGTTTCTGATGGGGGGCCGTTCTATTCTGGCCCAACACACTCACAAGACTTGACAAATGTTTTTAGAGAATTAGTAGACTTCCCTATTTTAGAACCTAAAACACCAGAAGAAGCAATTCGTGATTACAAGAAAGCACAAAACTCAAATAGGCCAGTAATGGTAGTTGAGCGAAAAAGTTGTTATGATGGAAAAACACCAACAACTACAAAACCTTTATAATACTATACTTTGAATATTGATTTCCGTGAAAAATAAAACTTATTTTTAGTAAAATTATTAAAACTATCTTAATAACTGGATCTAGTAAAGGTCTTGGTGAAAGCCTTGCTCAAATTTTTGCTGAAAATAAATATGATGTAATCCTACATGGCAGGGATGAAGAATCTTTGGCGCACGTAAAATCAAAGGTTTTAAATCACAACGTAGACTGCGATGTGGTTGTTGGTGATCTAGTAGAAAAAGACACTATACGAAAAATTCAAATAATTTCAGAAAAAAAGGGAATAGACGTATTAATCAATAATGCGGGTATTTATTTGAACAAGCCTTTTTTGGAAACAAGTATGGAAGAGTTCCGAAAAGTTATTGAAACAAACTTCATGGCAGTTGTTTCGCTAACCTATGCCTTATTCCCTATAATGCAATCAAAAGGATCAGGATTGATAATTAATATTAATTCACTTGCGGGCAAGAATGGAAGCGATGGTGAGGCTGCATATTGCGCCAGCAAGCATGCCTTGCGGGGATTCAGTAGTTCCCTTCAGTTTGATGCCACTAAATATGGTATTCGTATTATTGATGTTTACCTTGGTGCCATGCAGACAAGGATGACCGAAAAGAGAGAGAATCATGACAGACTAATTAAACCAGATCAAGCATCTGAAATGATTATTAATATTTGTGAAAATTATGACAGTTTGAGGGCAACAGAAATAGACTTAATGAGGGCAAATTATTAGTGAGGATAAATACAATTAAGGGTCAAAATTAGTTCACTGGGTTAATTCGAAAGAATAAAGAACGGAATTATATTCTTTTTTAGTTTTAATTATTAAAATATTATTTCTTTTATTTTCGGTCCTATAATTAATTTTTTTCTATATATAGATTGTTAATACTTTTAAATGTATAACTAATTGAATAAAATTGTAATCTTCCGCCTGGAAGAACAAAAATAAATAGGAAATAATATTGGTTTTAATTAATGATTTTTAGCTGATTGGGAAAAAATAAAAAAAATAAAAAAGTGGTGATACAACTTCATCAAGGAATCGGTGATACTTTGATGGGTATACCTTTATTAAAAAATATTGATAATAATCTTAATAGTGAAAGTCAAATTATTGTTCTTGTAAAATCCGAATTAGAAAAATCTTTAATTCAATCAATGCCAATGAATCACGATTTTGATATAATCTGTTTACCACGAGAAGGAAAACTCAAAAAGTATTTTTTCCTTTTTAAGATAGCTATAAAATTAAGGTACATGAAGCCAACTATATTTATTGCTCCATTACTTTACCCAAATTTAATTAATGCAATTTGGGTCCTATTAGTAAATCCAAAATTATCAATAGGTGTTCCTGGAAAATGGAATTCTTATGTTTTTGATATAATTGTTGAACGTAAGCCTCATGTGCATTATGTTGATTACTTTATACTATTTGGAGAAGCTGCAGGATTTAAAGTAGAAATCAATCCAAATATAACCCTTCCGATCTCTACTTTAATGAACAAACAAGCAAGACTCATGATGCCGGATTGGCATGCAAAACAATACTGGATAGCTATTGGTCCTGGTTCTGGAGAAAAAGAATCTTTTAAGCGTTGGCCGGTAAATCACTATAAAAAATTGATAGACATGCTTTTAAAAAATTCACCTCAAACCCGTATAGCTTTTTTCTGCAGTAAAGAAGAAAAACCTTTAGTGGATTCTATTCTTAGTGAATCAAATTTTGACTTAAATCGTTGTTTTTGTTTTTCAGGAGAACCTTTTGAAGTAGTTTTACCATTAATGTCGCAGTGCCATTGTATGGTTGCTGCTTGTGCTGGCCCCCTTCATATGGCCGTTTCAGCTGGAATTCCTGTAGTTGGACTTTATGGCCCTTCAAACCCCGGTTTTGAAGGTGCTTACAAACCGCATTATGCGTTGCGTTCAGGTGTTGAATGTTCACCTTGTTGTGGTGATGAATCAGCTAACAGAGGTTGCAATGATCCTATTTGTATGTTGGGAATTAAACCAGCGACTGTTTATAAGGCAGTTATTAAAACATTAAAGGGTTTTCAGTCACCACCTGTACCATGGATACCAGTTTCTAAAGTATTAAGATGATAAAAAATATATTGATTACAGGAGGTTCTGGATTTATTGGGTCAAACCTGGCCATAAAACTAATAGATAAAGGATATAAGCTTACGGTCTTTGATAATTTATCTACGCAGATTCATGGTAAGAATCCTGACAAAACTTCACCATTATACAAATCAATAAAAGGGAAAGTCAATTTTATTAAAGGTTCTGTTACTTCTATACAATGCTGGAAAAAAGCAATTGCAGGTCAAGATGCGATAATACATATGGCAGCTGAAACAGGGACAGGTCAGTCAATGTATGAGATTAAAAAATATATAGATGTGAATATTGGCGGTACAGGTATTATGCTAAATATATTGGCAAATAAATTACATACAATTAAAAAAATAGTATTAGCCTCATCACGAGCAGTTTATGGTGAAGGTAAATATGAATGTACAGAGCATGGTGTAGTTTTTCCTAAAACAAGGGAAGATAGTGATATGTCTAATAAGAGTTATTATTGTAAATGTCCAATTTGTCATGAGAAAGTATTGTTATTGCCAACATCTGAAGATTCTAAAATTCACCCATCCTCTATTTATGGAATCACAAAACAATCCCAAGAACAAATAGTGTTAACAATGGGAAAATCCCTGGGAATTCCCTCTGTAGCATTTCGTTATCAAAATGTTTATGGGCCTGGGCAATCACTTTCTAATCCTTATACAGGGATTCTATCTATTTTCAGTAAACAAATAAAGAATGGAAATAATATAAAAATATTTGAAGATGGAAAAGAAAGCCGTGATTTTGTTTTTATCAATGATGTTGTTGACGCTACTATTTTAGGGATTGAAAAAGATGAAGCTAATTATGAAGTTTTTAATGTAGGAGCTGATAATCCAATTGATATAATTACGGTTGCAGAAACCCTGAGACAAAATTTTAATTCCAATATTGAAATCAAAGTTACTGGTAATTATCGACTTGGTGATATTAGGCACAACTATGCTGATTTAAATAAGATTCAATCAGTACTTGGTTTTATTCCTAAATGGAATTTTAAGAAAGGTTCAGCGGTTTTTACTAATTGGGTAGATTCGCAAGAATTACAAGAAGATATGTACGAAAAATCTATCAAAGAAATGGAAAGTAAAGGTTTATATAAATAGACTTGGGTATTTATTATTTAAGATTCTTTTTGATCAAACTATAATTATCAGAAAGTATTATAATTTGTATAGGACAAATAATATTCAATTTAAAGACTCATATTAATGATAAATGTGAATGGTAAAAAAATCCTTTTCTTTGCGCCTGGCACTGTTAATAGTTATGGTTATGAGATAAAAAAAGTACTGGAAAGTAATGGCGCAGAAGTAAGGATCTATGAGGAACGTCCTTCAAATTATACATTACTAAAAATTTTATTTAGGCTATTTAAAGGCTCTGTTGGTTGGTTTATTAATATATATTTCTATTATATAATAAAACAAGAATCACAAAATAATTTTGATTATATTTTTATAATAAGAGGAGAAGTATTTTCAAAACGTATAGTAAAAAAATTAAAAGACACCTATAAGAATGCGAAACTTATTTTGTATCTTTGGGAATCTTTGAAAAACAATGATAAACGAGACATATTTTTTTTATTTGACAAAGTCTTTTCTTTTGAAAAACAAGATGCTGATAAATACAAAGAGTTAATATTTCGGCCACTGTTTTATCTTAAAGAATATAGTTTAATAGCAGACGAAACCGAAAAATATGATAATGATGTTCTATTTATTGGGACTATTCATAGCAATAGGTTTTCTTTTATAAGCCAATTCAAACGGTATTTTAAAGACAATAACATAAAGACGTATTATTACATGCTGTTTAAAAGTAGAATTTTGTACTTTAAAAAGCGCCTGTTTGATAAATCTTTTAAATCCACTAAGATGAAAGACTTTCATTATGTTCGTTTGGATAAAAAAGAAGTACTTAGAAACGTTGCAAGGTCCAGAATCTCATTGGATCTTCAACATCCGAAACAAACAGGATTAACTATAAGAAGTATAGAAATGCTGGGTGCTAAGAGAAAATTGATAACAACTAATTCTGAAATAAAAACTTATGATTTCTATGATGCAAATAATATTCTTGTTATAGATAATAAAACATTTACTTTAGATAAAAGCTTTGTTGGGAGTCCATATAAAAATATTGATAAATTAATATATGAACGATATTCAATTCAATCATGGATAAATGATATATTCTCTGAATAATAATTCAAGTTTCAGAACTTTTCGTTGTTAATTAAATGCTATAAAATTTTGTTAACCAATGAAAAATAAAGAACAGATATTGCATTTTCTAACGAAATATAAATTCTTTTATAAATTTATTATGTTACTTCGTCCTCCAACACTTAAATTTGATTTATTTGGTTCAAAAAATAGGCGCTTATTTTCTGAATTAATAGTTGGTGATCACCTAATTGGAGATATTACTGACATTGGAAGCGGCCCAATAAAAGATGGCAACACTAAAGGATTATCTCCAGCCATTATGGATCGGCGCAAAGCCATGGACTATGTTCATAATCCTGGAATTGATATTGTTGGTTCCGTTGAAAATATTCCAATTCCAGACAGTACTGTTGCAGGAGTATTGTTTCAGGGAGTAATAGAACATATAAGTAATCCGCAGAAGGCTATAAGTGAAATAAATAGAATCTTAAAGCCCGGTGGTTATATTTATGTAGAAGCACCCTTTATGCAACATTTCCACTATGACCCTGAGGATAACTATAGATTTACGGATGATGGTCTTGAAAAAATATTCTCATTGAATGGATTTGAAATTATAAAAAAAGGATCTTTATATGGCCCATCGGCGGTATTAGCGGATGTATTAATTGAATATATATCTATATTATTTCGTCATCCAATTCTTTATTGGGTAGTTAAGTGGATCGTAGGTTGGTTCCTTTTTTGGATTAAATATCTTGATATTTTATTTATTAAGAATCCACAATCGAAATATTTATCCTTTGGAGTCTATATAATTGGTAGAAAAAAATGATAAAACGATTATTTGATATCATCTTTTCAATGGCAGCCCTTATTACATGCAGTCCTCTTTTACTATTAATTTCGCTTTTAATTTTAATTTTTGATGGAAAACCAATACTTTTTAAACAAATTAGATCTGGTTTCAACCGAAATCCCTTTAAATTCTATAAATTTCGAACAATGAAAAATAAACACGGTTCAATTTTACAAGATTCAGATAGAATTACTCATTTTGGGAGTTTATTAAGAAAAACTTCTTTAGATGAATTACCAACCTTTATAAACGTATTAAAAGGTGAAATGAGCGTAGTGGGACCGAGGCCATTATTAGAAAGATATTTAACTCGGTATGACGATTTTCAAATCAGGCGATTAAAGGTAAAGCCTGGCATTACAGGTTTAGCTCAAATAAAGGGTAGAAATAGTTTGCCATGGGATGAAAAGCTTTCTTATGATGTTTATTATGTAGATAACCAAAATTTCTTTCGAGATATTAAAATCATTTTGATTACAATTATTTCAGTTTTCACTATGAAAAATATATCACCAAATAATCAAGAAATTATGCCTGAATTTTGGGGTAAAGAAAAAAATGATAAATAATATTATTTGATATGATAAAAGATACAACTATAGTATACAACTTTGAACAAAGCAATGTAATAGTGACTGGTGGCTCTACGGGTATTGGAGCTGAAACAGTTAAACAATTTTTATTGGCTGGTGCTAATGTATATGCATTATCTCGATCAGAACAAAAACTCAGTATCCTATCTGATCAAATTAATTTGTTAAATATTCAATCAAATTTCATAACTGCCCCTCTTGATGTCAGAAATATTTCAGAATTTAAAAGGTTCATAGATATCGAGAAAAAGAACGGAGTTGAATTTGATATATTGATAAATTCTGCTGGTATATATCCCAATTTTAAATTAAGTGGAATCGAAGAGGTGCACTGGGATTTAATTATGGATATAAACCTTAAATCAGTGTTTTTTAATTCTCAAACTTTTGTAAATAGTCTCACAAAAGACAGGGGAGGAAGTATAATAAATATTGTCTCATTTGCATCACTATTACCTTCTTTTGGAAATGGAGTTTATTCGGCCTCTAAAGCAGCACTAGCCAATCTGATAAAATCGATGGCGTCAGAGTGGGCGCCAAAGGCTATTCGGGTAAATGGAATAAATCCTGGAGTTATAAAAACTGATATGACTAAATCTGTTATAGAAAAAAATGCCGAAAATATGTTAGAAAAAATTGCCCTCAAAAGATTTGGTGAACCTAGAGAAGTTTCTAATTTGATTTTATTTCTTGCCTCAAAAGCATCCTCTTATATAACAGGGGAAATAATCAATATAACAGGAGGTAAGTTGATAACTCAAAACCCTCAAGAAGCTTGGGTTATTGAATAAGCTAATGGACAAAATAGAACTTAAATTGGATGCAACCAGCTGTGCAGAATTTATAATAGAAAAAGATACCACATATTCATGGCTATCTAAGTTTAGAGTAAAATCATCAAATAGAATCTTTGTAGTCGTAGACGATTTTATTGATGATAAAATGGGGGGACAACTGCTCAAACAGTTAAATAAACAAGGTAAAGAAATATTTTGGATGCCCTTTCAATCTTTAGAGGAAAATAAGGGTCTTGAAAATTTCATAGATTTAGTAAAAATTTTTGAGCATAAGGGACTAAGTCGCTTTGATCTTGTCCTCGGTATTGGAAGTGGAGTACTATTGGATATCGTAAGTTTTACCGCATCAGTTTACATGCGAGGTGTCCCCCTTATTTTGGTGCCAACTACACTTATAGGCCAGGTGGATGCTGCAACCGCAGGCAAAACTTGTGTGAACTCTGAAAAAGGTAAAAATTTAGTGGGCACACTTTATCTTCCACAATTCGTATATAATAATATTAGGTTTCTTGATACCTTAAGTGAATACCATTGGAGACAAGGTTTCTCTGAAATATTCAAATATGGATTATTAGGCTCGCCATATTTATTATCATTGTTGGAAAAGTTTAGCACATCTAAATCTGATGAAGTTTTACTTGAAATAATTAAAGAAACAATAAAAGTCAGAATAGATCTCAGGATTAAAGACCCTCTGTCGAGTAATCTAGGGCACACATTTGGACACGCAATGGAGAAATTATCAGATTATCAAATTGGACACGGAGATGCAATTGCGTCAGGAACTTTGATGGCAATAAAGTTTAGTGAATTACAAGGAATCAGTAGGGAAGGTTTATTTGATGAAATATTAGATAAAATGGAAAGATTAAAACTAAATAGATACTATAGTGCAAACCTAGATCCAGAAGATATTGTTTCATTAATGCTAAAGGATAAAAAATCATCGTTTGATAAAATTAATTTGGTGTTGATATCTGATATTGGGATTCCATTTTCGAAAGATTCAAATCCATTCTACTCTGTAGACTCAGATTCTATACACAACTTTCTTAAATATTACTTCTCAAAATACAGTAATCTTTCTGCTATAGATTTAGATAAAACCCTGCTAAAAGGAATTTGAGATTTCTTTGATAATGAAAGTTATTAATGTAAATCATTATAATTTTACTGTCAGTGATTTGGATAGATCTATATCGTTCTATAAGGAATTCTTAGGAATGACACTGTTAGACTGTTCTGAAAGAGACCCTGAATTTTCTATTAGAGCTACAGGTTATTCAAATATTTCTTTAATAATTGCATATCTAGTTAAAGATGATTTTAGATTAGAATTAATAGAATATAAACATTCAAAAACAAGAATTACTCGTTCTGGCGATGAAGCTACATATGGACATATATGCTTGAATATAACCGGTTTATTGGAATTTTATTTAGATAATAAAGACAAAATAAAATTCGTAAGTGAGCCACTAAAGATACCTGCCGGCCCAAATAAAGATAAATTTATGGTATATATCCACGACCCTGATGGCAATAAAATTGAACTAATTGATGATAACAAAAAATAAACTCCACGATTTGTCATCATTTGATTGGCAAGATTCAATTTATGATAACATTATTGACATTAGACAACTAATAACTTCATCTGTACAGTCCAATGGAGATACTTTATTTCTCAAACCTTTTGAAAAAGAAATTACTGAAATGTCCTTTAATGGTATATTTATATGGGCTTGTGGGTTTGAGACCTTTTTAAATGAAAACAAAATTAAAATGGGTGATAGAGTAGCAGTAATGTTTCACAATTCATCATTGATGGTCTTATTATTTCTATCTACTCTGTTTTCTGGAAGAGTTTTTGTTCCAATAAATCCATATTCGAGTTCAAATGAGGTAGATTATATTATTAACACTTCAAAAGTCAATCTTTTTTTATTTGATAATATTTTTAAACAATTTAATAAACCTATTTATTCAAGGCTTAAAAAAATTTCAGTGAAGGAACATGTAGCATTTATTGATAGAATAAAAACGATGGGAAAAAATAAATCAGACATTGACCCTCTTGATGAAAACCCTATTGCTCAAATTGTATATACATCTGGCACGACTGGTAAACCCAAAGGAGTTGTCCTATCACATAAAAATCTATTAGCTGATTCTTTTGGGCTTGGCAAAACTTTCAATTTTAATAAGTCAGACAATTTTTTAACCATTGCTCCTCTTTTCCATAATAGTGGGCAAATATTAACAACACTAGCCCCCCTCTGGTGTGGTTCTAACACTACAGCTGTTAGGTCTGATATGGGACTAATCAATTTTTGGAATTACGTAGATAGATTTAAAATAAATTGGTCATTAGGTATGGCAGCCCATGTTAATTTTTTAATTGAATCTGATTCACATCCGCTAGAAAAAACTTTAAAAGGGTTTTTTTGTGGGGGATCAAAATTAGATTTGGATAATCAAGAAATTTTTGAAAAAAGATTTAAAATACCAGTCTTTACCAATTATGGTTTGACTGAAACAACTTCAATTGCTACTTGTAGAATGCCTGATGATCAAACTTTCTCCATTGGTAGCGTTGGAAAATCATTGCCTATAAACAAAATAAAAATTGTAAATGAGAAACAAAATAAAATATTTAATCAGAGAGTAGGAGAAATAATGATAAAAGGAGATAACCTATTCCAAGGATATTTTAAAGATCCAAAACTCACTAGCAATAAAATAAAAGACGGATGGTTTAATACAGGCGATCTAGGTTATTTTGACATTAATAATAATTTATTTATAGTTGATAGAATTGATAATATGATAATTGTTGGGGGAGAAAATGTATACCCTATTGAGGTAGAAAGCATTTTGTCTAAGATTAAAGAAATATCAGAAGGATTACTATTATCAAGACCGCATAAAATTTTGGGGAATGAACTAGTGCTAGTTTTCAAGCTTAGAAAAGGTGCAAGTGAGAATGTTAAAGAGTGGAGTAAAATCATTCAGAAAAATGTAAGTGCTTTTAAAGTTCCTAAAGTTTTTGTTAATATTAATTTATTAGAGGAAAAAGAAATCCCAAAGTCCCCAAACGGTAAAGTGCTGAGAGGTAAGACAAAAGAACTTCTAGTAACATACTTCAATAAATTATCTTAGTAAACAGGTTTTTTGTGGTAGATATTGTTGATATAAAAAAAATATTAGCTGATATAATTGGTGTTGACGTAAAAGAAATAAAAGATGATAGTCACATTGATAACACTCCTCTTTGGGACTCTCTGGCACACTTAAATTTAGTAATTGAGATTGAAAGAAAATTTGATATTTTATTAACATCATATGAGATTGAAACTATGATAGATATATCGACCATAGAGAAGGTATTAAAAAAGAAAGAAGAAAAATGACTCAAAAGAAAATTAAAGTTGGTATTAATGGTTTTGGAAGAATTGGAAGGACGATATTTAGACAAAATGTCATTCAAAATAATTTTGATGTGGTCCTAATCAATGATATAAACAGTAATGTAGAAAATATAGCATATCAGTTAAAATATGATTCAACTCATGGTCCGTTATGGGGAAATAATATTTTTGAAAAAAATAATAAAATTTATTTTGATCATAACGAAATATGTGTTACTCATGAAGAACTTATTGATAATGTTCCATGGGAAAATTTTGATGTTGATATAGTTATAGGCTGTACAGGAATTATAGAAAATGTAAATAGGGCTAAAAATTGTCTCAAAGGCTCTGTACAAAAAGTTATATTTACTGATAGTCCAAAAAATGTAGATATTACTTTGGTTATGGGTGTTAACCATCATAATTATGATTCAGATAACCATAATGTTATTGCAGGGAGTATATGCGATGTTGTTGGCGTAGCCCCACTAATTAAATTATTAAATGCGGAATTTAAAATAGATTCAGGTTTTTTATTGACATTACATCCGTGGTTAGTTTATCAGAATATTTTAGATGGGAATCCTCATCCAGATGTTATTGCTGATCCAAATGGTGCCCCTCACGCTATTGGAAGAGGAAGTGCAATATCCCTAATTCCAAAAAACACATCTTTAGTTGGAGCATTAGAAAGAGCTCTCCCAGAAGTGGAAGATAAATTCAAGGCAATGTCTTACAGGGTTCCAACAGATATTGTAGGTAGTTTACATGCGGTGATTGTATTTAGGAAAGGAGTTTCAAAAGAAGAATTAAAAAATCATCTATCTGAATCAAAAAATATCCCATATTTTGACTATACTGATGAACCATTGATATCCGTAGACTACAAACATCATAAATCGTCTTGCGTAGTAGATGGTAAATGGATTGAAATAATAAATGAAAATACAGCTCGTTTCGTTACTTGGTATGACAATGAATGGGGTTATTCAGCTCGTTTTGTTGAAGCAATTGATTTCATTTCAAAAAAATTATAATTCAAGAGAAATTGAAGAAAATTATCATCTATACCGCTGGCTCTGGTTCACAGGAGATTCTATTAAACATAAGGCAAATAAATGAGATTAATCCAGAATGGGAAATTTTAGGCTTTGTTGATGAAGATTTAAGTCTATCAGATTCTGAAATACAAGGTCTTCCAGTATTTCCACCAAATCACAAAGAAATTTCCAGAGATGTTTATGGTATATGTGGAGTGCTTGATCCCTTATTACGCAAGAGAATAACTGAAGAATTGATTGAGGGGAGAGGAATGAAATTAGCATCAATTATTTCTTGCAATTCTCGAATACCAACTGATTTTGAATATGGGCCTGGTACCCTTATAATGCCTGATGTGACAATTAGCTACGGAGTTAAACTTGGAAAAGGAGTATTGGTATTTTGGGGAGCTGCATTAGGACACAATTTGGTAGTTGGAAACTATTCTTCCATACTCTCTTTTGCAACCATTACCGGTAATTGTAAGATAGGAAATAGTACTATTATTGGTGCAAGTTCGACATTGAATGTAGGAGTTCAGATTGGAAATAATAGTCTTGTTGGTGTAGGAACTACGATCTTTAAAAATGTAAAGGATAATTTATCTGTAATTGATTTGCCAAGACAAATAACGACAAAAAGGTAGATTGCTAATCTATGCTGGAAGATCAAGAGAATCGAATCTATTTATCCCCACCCCACATGGGAGAATCTGAAAAAAGATTATTACTAAACGCTTTTAATTCAAACTGGATTGCACCATTAGGCCCTCACGTAGATGCATTTGAAAATGAGATGGCAGGCTACATTGGTATTGGTGGTTATGCTGCCGCATTGAGTTCAGGCACGGCGGCTTTGCACCTTGCTTTAAAATTAGTGGGTGTGAAAGAAGGCGATAAAGTTTTGTGTCCCTCATTAACTTTCGCTGCAAGTGCAAATGCCATACTATACGAAAAAGCCATCCCTGTTTTTGTAGATGTAGATTTAAAGAATTGGACATTAGATACTCCATGTCTAGAAAAAGCCATGAAAATGCATCAAACCAAAGCACTCATAGCGGTTGATCTTTATGGACAAAGTTGCGACTATGATTCAATTATTGATTTATGTTCAAGATATAATGTCTCATTGATTGAAGATGCTGCAGAAGCAATTGGATCCGAATATAAAGGCAGGAAATGTGGATCCTTTGGATCAATGGGAATTCTTTCATTTAATGGAAATAAGATTATCACCACTGGCGGTGGTGGTATGCTATGTTCAAATAATGAGGATTTTGTAGATAAAGCGCGTTTTTTATCTACTCAAGCAAGAGAAAAAGCAGTTCATTATGAACACAAAGAACTTGGTTATAATTACCGTATGAGCAATCTTTTAGCTGCGGTAGGTCGAGGGCAACTCTATGTACTGGATAAAAGGGTAACAGAACGACGAAGAATATTCCAACGGTATTTTGGAGCCCTTTCTGAAATAGATGGTATTGCTTTCATGCCGGAAGCACCTTATGGGAAATGCAATCGGTGGTTGACAACGCTTACCATTGATCCAAAAAAATTAGGAGTTGAACGGACTCAGATTATTGATGTGTTAGAAAAGGAGAATATAGAAGCTCGACCCGTCTGGAAACCCATGCATATGCAGCCACTGTATCAAACTGCCGATTATATTTCAAATGGAGAAAATGATAATTCCCGCCATTTATTTGAGAAAGGATTATGTTTGCCCTCTGGCTCAAGTTTAAACGAAAAAGACCAGGGGAGGATTATAGACATTATTCTTGACTGTATTAATGAATAGAATTTTTCCAACCAGTTATTTTTTACCATTATTTTTTATTTCTTTTAACCTTTTATTCTCTCAAAGTAATTTTGAATTGTACCACAACTCTTTACCTAGGGATGTTCTTTTTAATAAACTAAAAAGTATTTCACAGAGCAATCACCTTACACCGTCTTACAACATTTCATTTCATACAGATTTCATTTCAAATAGTGGTCATCCCAACTTAGATAATAATGCTGAATTATATGCTGCAGGGTCATCAGCAAGGTTAATAAGCGCTCGGTTCGAATATTCAACGTCATGGCTTTCTCTCGAGCTTGAGCCATATACCATTTCTCAAAATGGTATATTTAAAAATGACCCCGTTCCCAGAAACTACCAGGCAACCAATAACCATAATGTCAATAATTATTTAGGCCAGACGAAGATGGGATTTCGCCAATCTAAGCTTGTATTGCATTATAAAGGGTTTGGTATTGGTTACGGCAATATGAGCCACTGGTGGGGGCCAGGGTTTCACTCTGCCTTGGCTCTATCATCTAATGCCCCTAGCCTGGAGACATATTCTTTGGGTACTTTTAAAGATATACGAATGGGTCAGTTTGCATTCGGGTCTCAAATTATTGTAATGCCTTATGAAAGTACGGCTGGGACGCAGCTTTATTTTTCTGGCTTAAAAGCGCATGTTTCTCACCATTCTAAATCTGCAATCATTTCCTTAGGGCTACACCGAACTTATTTATCCGGTAATTTTGAGAATCTATCATCCACCACCGTTTCTACAGATAGTTGGTCCTTAATAGATGCGGCCCGTTTGGTGATTGAACCGTTATTTGGCCAAAGTAAAAAAGATTTGAGTTATACCGAGCCTGGTACTCCCGGCTTTGATGTCTGGGACGAAGTGCTAACAGGTTTTATTAAACTAACCTTTCCTGATAAACACCTTCAGGTTTATGTTGACGTGGCTAGTGATGATAATCGTGCCAACATCACTGATCTCAAGGCGCACTGGGATCATACCTTAGGCTATTTAGTAGGATTTAATAAATATTCAAAATTATCATCACTTAGTTTATTCTATGGAGTTGAATACCTTAGTATAAAAAAATCAAATACTGAAAAATTTTGGCGTCCATATAATAATGCATATTATGCATATGATGAGTATGATTATTTTACCTACCAGGGCCGTCGTATGGGGGCCCACTCTGGTTCCTCTTCCGATGATTTAATTATTATGCTTGGTTTAAGTAATGAAACTTCAACCACATTTTTGTCTTATAATAAAGAGCGCCATGGTATTAAAAGTATGACTTATCCTGAGCTTAAAACAGAATATGCTTTAAGCTACCACCGAAAAATCACATCCCACCATACCGCATTTATTACCCTCGAATATGAAAAAATAAACAATTATGGTTTTATCCAAAACAACATTTCTGTCTCCAAACTCATCTGGCTCGGCTATACTTTTTCTATCAATTAACGATATGATCCCGAAATTTTAAAGAATTTTAATAGTAGAATTTCTGACTTCTATTTTCTGATTTCTATCCTTCCTTCCCGTTTCTTTTTATTTATATTGACCTTCTTTCTTTTTCCCTCTTCCATTTTATCCGCCGTAAGTGAAGGGGGAGCGGACACTCTTCAAACATTTTCAAACCCTTCCCTCGCCAAAATACTCATTAATGAGTATCCTTCCGTTGTCACCCGTCACGCGGCACCTGTTACTCATCACTATTTCATAACATTTGCCCAATCTTTTTACCTAAACACAAACCTCCCCAATTTAGAAAACCAAAACGGATATTACTTTCCCAAGGGATATGGCGTTTTTTCGAGCCTTTTGTTTCAGTACAAATCAGGTTATTTTACTTTAACGGCTGAGCCAATGATTTCTGATAGAAAACAGTATGAAATATCGATTCCCCATAAAGAAAATGAATTTTCCGTATTAAATGATGTCCCAATGGGCGCCAGTTATCAATCTAATCAATTCAGGAATACGGGTATTCAATTTCGATATAATGGGGTTTCTGCCGGCTTAGGCAATTGGGATCAATGGTGGGGCCCGGGTATCCATAATAGTATAGTCTTAAGTAATAATACAGAAGGGTTCTATCATTATTATGTAGGCACAGCTGGATACCAGCCCTTAATGAATAATGGTTCCTATAATTTTAAATATATGGTATCGGATGAGATACAAAACAGGGCAGGGGATGACTATTATTTTTCTGCATGGTTTTTGAATATAAAATATAATATACTTGAATTTGGCATGAGTCGGACGGTACTCAGCGGTGGATATCGCGATCTACCCTGGTCTTTTTCCGATGCAGTATCGGTGTTAATTGATAATAAGAACCGAAAGTATTGGGACACCATTAATGAATATTATTTATTGGCCCATTTCCCGGATTCCGGATTAGAAGTTTTCCTGGATATTGGTTTTCCCAATCGCTCTTATGCAGGCAAAGACCCGGAAGTCTTTTCCGATCATGCCATGGGGAGTAATTTAGGTTTAAGGAAGCAGGGCGCCTTTGGTTCAGATAAACTATTATTTGGTTTTGAATATACCCGATTGGTCCAGGGGATATATTACAATGTTCTTCCAACTCCAAACTGGTATGATAACATAAAATATAATTATTCTTCTGTTAAAGGCAGACGATGGGCCGCCCATAGTGGTGCCGATTCAGATGACTTTTTAGTATTTATGGGCTATAAGGATGAATATAAAAGTTTTATCTATGGTTTGAATTATGAACGCCACGGTGTCACCTATCATTTTCCGCCAGAAGTGAAATTTGAATCTCGCATTAATGCCTCCTATTCAAGCGGGAATACAACGGTTCACCTTGTATATGAAAATGAGTATTTTGAACATTATGGTTTCGTGGATGTAAACCGAAATGTTTGGGATGAAACATTTGAACCCGGCTCCCTCCAACGCACCCACACCCTTCTCATATCCCTCCAACACACCCTCTCCTTTTAATAAAACAAATAATCTGATCTCTGATCTCTGATCTCTGCCTCCTTTGATTTACACATTGTACAATATCTTATCATTACTGACGTATTCCATATTGACATATAATACAAATCCTTTGACATTCCGTCAATAACGTGTAAATTTTAGCATGTTTATATTCCAAAAAGACCAAAATAATAAAACGACCGATTCAGCGCCAATTTTCCATAGCTTGCGCCGTTTTCTTCCTTTTATCCTTTATCTATTATCCTTTATCTTGATTTACCCTCAATCCTACCAAGAGCTCCAACGACTCCAATCTGAATATAAAAAAGCCCTTGAGCGCCAGGCCCTCCAAAAGCCTGCTGATATTTCAGAAGCTGAAAAAATAGCACAAAGCACAGCCCTTCCTGATAAATTGATTTACTCAAGAAAGGATGTGGAATCATTATTAGTAAACACAGAAAAATTGCTTAAACAGTTAAAGTTTTTAGAAGATTCAGCAAAAACAATGCCCTACATCGGTTATGAAATTTTTACTCAGCGGGATACCATTCCCTTTTGGCAGAATTTACCCATTCCAAAACATTATAGCCTTGGACCTGGCGATGAGGTGATTATTTCCCTTTGGGGCGAAACTGAAGCGCACAATACAAAAGTAATCAACAGAGATGGGCAAATTTATATAGATAATATCGGCATACTAAATTTGGGCGGAAAAACGGTAGCGGAGGCAAAACAATATATTGTTTCAAAATATTCCCATGTCTATTCAACTTTATTAGGAAAGACTCCGAAATCCTTTATTGATATTACCCTTGGTGAGTTGAAATCCGTAAATGTGCACTTTGTCGGTTTTGTGAATATCCCCGGTGTCCATATGATACATCCTTTTTCAAATGTCATTACAGGCCTCACCCAGGCTGGCGGCATCAACAACAAGGGCTCTTTGAGAGATATTCAGGTGCTACGTGACGGACAAAAAATCGGAACTGTGGATGTCTATAATTATATATTTTTAGGCAAAAACGTGAGTGATGTCCGCCTAATGGATCAGGATATTATTTATATTCCCCCAAGAATATCTACGATTCCTCTGACGGGTCGTGTACGAAATCCGGGTTATTATGAGGTTACTGAAAAGGAATCACTGGATGATCTCATAAAAATTGCTGGTGGTAAAGATGGAAAAGCTGCAAAAACAACATTTGTTTATAAGAATAATAGCGATTTAGAAAATAACGGTTACTTGTTAAAAGAAAACCAAACATCAAATTTTGAACTCTCCGACGGCGATAGCATTCATGTGCCAATGAAGCCGGATATTGATTGGTTTGTCCGCATTGAGGGTCAAATAAAAAATCCGGGGGAATATCCCTACCAGACTGATATGGAACTAAAGGATTTGATTGATGCCACCATGACCGCTTATGATACGGATTTTATGCATACCATTGATTTTTCACGGATTATTGTGAGTCGCAAAAATCCATCTGGACAGTCACCCTTAAAAATAGTTGTAGATCTAGAAAATGAAAACTTTGCACTGGTCAATGGCGACCATATCACCATTCCTCCCACTGATCAATATCAACCCATTGAATCGGTCAAAATCACCGGTGAGGTAAAGATACCTGGCCTTTACCCTGTGAATAATTTAACCACCATGGGCACCATTTTAGATTTGGCCGGCGGTTATACCAATTATGCACTTAAAAATGGGATAGAGGTATTCCGGGATTCATTAAAAGTTGCCTGGGAAGACGATACCTTTTTCCTCAATAATGGCGATAGCCTGAATGTATTGAAAAAATCTGGACTTGTGTTGGTGAGCGGCGAAGTGAACCAGCCTGGATATGTAACATTCAAAAAAGGGAGCTCATTAAAAAAATATATTAACCGGGCCGGAGGGATTTCTGCTTTTGCTAATAATAGGGATGTGGTTGTAATCCATCCCAATGGTACCGCAATACCCATAACATTGTGGTCTTCACCAAAAGTGATCGAAGGTTCCACGATTATAGTAAACCAAAGGAAAATAAGCGGTGCGTCAGAAGGGCCAATGGGATGGGAAGCTATTGCTCTTATTTCTGCTCAGGCGGGTAATATAGCAACAACAGTCCTGACCTTAATGATTTTGGCAAATCAAACCAGTCCAAATTAATTTGACACTGGGCCAGAAAATAAAACGATTCCGTCTGATGAATGATATTCGCCAGGAGGATATGGCTGAACAATTAGGTGTTTCCAGGGCGACCCTGATCAATT